>Ga0209384_1000150_pt1 | contig 48684 bp, 47 predicted proteins | sample CoawatmetaG05DNA_FD_187511 | JGI IMG/M metagenome (GOLD analysis project Ga0209384, IMG submission 187511) | Marine microbial communities from the West Antarctic Peninsula - Coastal water metaG058-DNA (SPAdes) (version 2) | ecosystem: Environmental > Aquatic > Marine > Coastal ... | reverse complement strand
ACCTTTTATAGGAGTGATATATGCACCAGCATTAAAAGTTATGTATTTCTCTGAAAAAAAATTAGGAGCTTATAAGATATTAATTGGTGATTCTGATGAGTTACATTACTCCAAAGCGATAAGATTGCCTTTAATTAAAAAATCTAACGAATATAGAGTTCTTATAAGTAGATCTCATTTAGATAAGAATACTTTAAATTATATAGAAAAGTTAAAAGCAAATAACTTAAAGGTGGTTTCGGTTCCTATGGGTAGTTCACTCAAATTTTGTTTATTAGCTGAGGGTATGGCGGATTGTTACCCTAGGTTTTCACCATGTATGGAATGGGATACCGCAGCAGGTCAAGCTATTTGTGAGCATTCTGGATTTAAAGTTGTTGATTTAAAAACAATGTGCTCAATTTTTTATAACAGAGCACATTTAGTTAACAATAACTTTATTGTAAAAAAAACAAAATAATTTATTTTAGTTAGATTCCCAATATGCAAAATCTCCAGGAAATAAACCTACCTCATAAGATGTGATTTCATTATTATTAAAATCTACCACCTTAACTTGATTGATATCGCTGTAGTTAGTTATTCCAAAATAAATTAAATCACCAATTACTTCGCTTGAATATAATTGTGATGGATTGTAAGATCCTATTTTAGTTTCATCTAAAATGTTTAATTGTTCGTCAAGTATAGCGATTCCACCATCATAAGATCTGTAAACAGAATTATCATATTTTAGAACAGATCCGCCACAAACTGTACCAACACCATAATTGTTAACAGAGACTTGATTGTTAGAGAGATCAATTCTACTAGATCCATAAAAAGCGTTAAAACTAGAGTCGTAAAAAGTATTTGCTACGTATATGTTATCATTTAATATTTTTATTGAAGTTGGTCCGCTGCCTATTTCAAAACTTTCTATAATAGTACTCGAATCAATATCAATTTTTAATAATTTGTTAGCATCTGAATAATCATCATTAAGTTGAATCCCTACATAAATATTGTTTTCGTATATCTCTATAGATTCTGGCTTTCCGTCTACTGCAATTGAATTTTCAATAACATAATTATCTAGATTTAATATCTTTATATCGTTTGTATTCCAATTTGTAAAATATAGTTTGTTATTAAATAATTTCATTTCTCTAGGACTAGAGCCATCAGTTGATATTTCTATGCCTGGAAGACTTAAGCCTTCTTCCGTAATATCATAAGCTTTAATCAAACTACTATTATTAACTATGACAAAAAGCTTGTTTTCATATACTTCTACAGATTGTACTACATCACCAACATTTTCTACGCTATAAACCTCTCCTAACTCATTTATCATCGAAATAGATCCATTACTAGCCCCAAAATTACCTTCACACGCTACAAAAACCCATGTTTTTTCTTCATTTAAATCTTTGTTAACATTATCGCTACATGTTGTAATAATTAATAAGATAGTTGTATAATAAATAATATTTAATAGACTTTTCATTTTTTTTTTTTTAAATTAATTGGCAAATATAAAACAGAAAATATATTAAAAAAAATTAATTTTAAATTTTATAATAATCTTAAAATATTTTCTTGTAGTTAAGAATTTTTAAGTACTTTTGTTACTCAATAAAAATCATTAATTTTCATAATTAATAATTCCAGTTGTAAAAATATATATTGTAAAGATGAGTATTGAAAAAGAATTAAAAAACAGAATTCTTGTGCTTGATGGAGCAATGGGAACGATGTTGCAAGCATATAAGTTTTCTGAAGAAGATTTTAGAGGTGAGCGTTTTAAAAACTACCCCACTCCGCTTCAAGGAAATAATGATCTATTATCAATTACACAGCCAGATGCTATTAAAACCATTCATGGAAAATACTTTGAGGCAGGTGCAGATATTATTGAAACGAATACTTTTTCCGGAACTACTATAGCAATGGCTGACTATCAGCTTGAAGATTTAGTTTATGAATTAAATTACCAATCTGCAAAGATTGCAAAAGAAGTTGCTGTTGAATTTACTGCGAAAGAACCACATAAACCACGTTTTGTTGCTGGTTCTGTTGGACCAACAAATAGAACCGCAAGCATGTCTCCAGATGTAAACGATCCTGGTTACAGAGCCGTTACTTTTAACGATTTAAGAATTGCATACAAACAACAAGTAGAAGCTTTAATAGATGGAGGAGTAGATTTACTGTTGGTAGAAACTGTTTTTGATACCTTAAACGCAAAAGCAGCTTTATTTGCTATTGAAGAGGTAAAAGATGAAAGAAATATACAGATTCCAATTATGTTAAGCGGAACTATTACAGATGCATCAGGTAGAACATTGTCTGGCCAAACAGCTGAAGCTTTTTTAATATCTGTTTCTCATATTCCATTGTTATCGGTAGGCTTTAATTGTGCTTTAGGTGCCAATTTATTACAACCTCATTTAGAGGCAATTGCCAACAAAACTCCTTTTGCAATCTCTGCACATCCTAATGCAGGTTTACCGAATGCTTTTGGAGAATACGATGAAACACCAGAAGAAATGGGTGAACAGATTGAAGAATACTTAAAAAAGGACTTGATAAATATTATTGGTGGTTGCTGCGGTACATCTCCAGAACATATTAGAGTTATAGCAGATATTGCAAGTAAATATAAACCTAGAAGCTGCTAATTAATGAATATAAAACAAACAAAATACATGCAATTATCAGGCTTAGAGCCTTTGATTCTAAACGAAAATAGCAATTTCACCAATGTTGGAGAACGTACAAACGTTGCAGGATCAAGAAAATTTTTACGCCTAATTAAAGAAGAAAGGTTTGATGAAGCTTTAGATGTTGCAAGACATCAAGTAGACGGAGGGGCACAAATTATTGATATTAATTTTGACGATGGTTTAATTGATGGAAAAGAATCGATGATTCGTTTTTTAAACTTAATTGCTGCTGAACCAGATATTTGTAGAGTGCCTATTATGATAGATAGCTCTAAATGGGAAATTATTGAGGCAGGTTTGCAAGTAGTACAAGGTAAATGTGTGGTAAACTCAATCTCCTTAAAAGAGGGTGAAGAAAAATTCATCTGGGAAGCAAAACAAATAAAAAGGTATGGAGCAGCAGTAATTATCATGGCTTTTGACGAAACCGGTCAGGCAGATAACTATCAAAGAAGAATAGAAATAGCAGAAAGGTCTTATAAAATATTAGTAGACATTGTCCACTTTCCCTCAGAAGATATCATTTTTGATTTAAATATTTTTCCTGTAGCAACAGGAATGGATGAGCATAAACGAAATGCAATTGATTTTATTGACGCTACACGCTGGGTGCGACAAAATTTACCAAATGCCTCAGTAAGTGGGGGTGTAAGTAATGTGTCTTTTTCTTTTAGAGGTAATGACGGTGTTCGTGAAGCAATGCACTCTGTGTTTTTATACCATGCAATAAAGGCTGGTATGAATATTGGAATTGTAAACCCTGCTTTATTGGAAATTTATGATGATATTTCGAAAGATTTATTAGAGCACGTAGAAGACGTCATTCTAGATAAAAGAGAAGATGCTACAGAACGGTTATTAAATTTTGCAGAAACGGTAAAAGGTTCTAAAGTTGAAAAAGGACTAGATTTATCGTGGCGAGAAAACCCAATTCAAGATAGAATTACGCATGCCCTAGTAAAAGGGATTGATGCTTTTATTATTGAAGATGTAGAAACTGCAAGACTAGAATCTGACAAGCCAATTGAAGTAATTGAAGGGCATTTAATGATTGGGATGAATGTAGTAGGAGACTTATTTGGTGCTGGAAAAATGTTTTTACCTCAAGTAGTAAAATCTGCTCGTGTAATGAAAAAAGCTGTTGGATATTTGAACCCGTTTATAGAAAAAGACAAGGGAGAAGAACAAAAAGCATTGGGTAAGATTCTAATGGCAACAGTTAAAGGAGATGTACATGATATTGGTAAAAATATTGTTAGTGTTGTTTTGGGTTGTAATAATTACGAGATCGTAGATTTAGGAGTAATGGTAGCTCCAGAAAAAATTATTGAAGCTGCTATAAAGGAGAAAGTAGATATTATTGGATTGAGTGGATTGATAACCCCTTCGTTAGATGAAATGGTATATTTGGCTAAAGAAATGGAACGTCAAGATTTTAAAGTTCCTTTGTTAATTGGTGGTGCAACAACATCAAAAGCACATACTGCTGTAAAGATAGATACACAATATACAAATGCAGTAGTACACGTAAATGATGCTTCTAGGGCAGTGACAGTTGTTGGTGATTTACTAAACAAAAAAACAAGACATCTGTATACCTCAAAACTAAAAAAAGATTATGACGAATTTAGAATCAATTTTTTAAAACGAGGTAAACAAAAATCATATGTTTCTTTAAAAGAAGCACGCAAAAGAAAATATAAAATTGATTGGCAAACTTCTAATATTGTAAAACCAAAAGAATTAGGTGTTCAGGTTTTAGAACAACTAAGTTTAAAAGAATTACTTCCATTTATTGATTGGAGTCCTTTTTTTAGAAGTTGGGATTTACATGGTAAGTTTCCAGATATTCTAACAGATGAAGTAGTTGGTGAACAAGCAACCATTATGTTCGATGAGGCGCAAGTAATGATTAAAGAAATTATTGCAAAACAATTATTAAAACCAAAAGCTATTTTTGGTTTATTTGAAGCAAACAGTATAAATGAAGATGATATCTCTGTTCATAAAAAAGGAAAAGAAATAGTGTTATTTAGAACATTACGTCAGCAGTTAAAAAAGCGTGAAGGCATTCCTAATATTGCATTAGCCGATTTTATTGCACCTAAAGAGACTAATAAAACCGATTATATGGGCGCTTTTTGTGTTGCAATTTTTGGAGCTCAAGAATTAGCAGATAATTATAAGTCGAAAGAAGATGATTACAATGCAATTATGGCTCAAGCTATTGCAGATCGTTTTGCAGAGGCACTAGCGGAATATCTACACAAACAAATAAGAACCAAACATTGGGGTTATGACAATGATGAAGGTCTAACTAATGACGATTTAATTAAAGAAACTTATAAAGGAATTCGTCCTGCGCCAGGATATCCTGCATGTCCAGATCATTTAGAAAAAGAAACTATTTGGGAACTTTTAAAAGTTGAAGAAAATATTGGTGTTACTCTTACAGAAAGTTTAGCAATGTGGCCAGCAGCAGCGGTTTCTGGGTATTATTTTGCAAATAAAGAGGCGAAATATTTTGGTTTAGGGAAAATCACAAATGATCAGGTAACTGATTTTGCATCTAGAAAAGGAATTACAAAAGAGAATGCAAAAAAATGGTTACATCCGACTTTAGCAGAAGAATAGAGATTAATCTATCCTTTATATTGTACGTAATAACATGCTAAAGAGATAATTAGTATAAAATTAACATTTTTTTAAAGAATTTAAATATTTATATTTTATTTTTGCGAGATGAATAAAAAACCTGATTTAGTAGTATTTAATGAAGAAACAAAGCAATATGATGCAGCGTTAAAACCATACGGAACATCGGCAAGTTCCCCTGTAATTAAACCTTTAAATACGGCAACTTGGCGTAATGATGGTGTACAGCGTGTAAATAAACAATTTAAATCCAAGTTTGATGAAGTTAGAAAAGAGTACGAAGAATTAATCCAAAAATTTCAGTATAATGATTTGGTGTATAATTCTAAATTTAGTTTCGAACCAAATATTGGAGAAGTGTATCACCTATATAATGACAGAAAAAAGGAATCTTTTTTATCTATTATTTCCCCAGACCAATGTACTTTTTATCATTTAGGATCTTTTAGATTAAATACAGATAAAATGTGGGAAAAACTAGACAGTATTTCAACATTAATGGACATAAAATAAATATTGTGTAAATGAAGATAACAGATCAAATAAAAAAAGCAAAAAATAAAACATTATTTTCCTTTGAAATTATCCCACCTAAAAAAGGAAACAATATTCAAGAATTATATGATTGTATAGATCCATTAATGGAATTTAAACCACAATCAATAGATGTCACAACTTCAAGAGAAGAGCTTGTTTATATCGACAAGGGAAATGGCTTGTTGGACCGAAAAACAACCAGAGCACGTCCTGGCACTCTAGGTATTTGTGCGGCAATTAAGCATAAATACGATGTAGATACTGTGCCTCACGTTTTATGTGGAGGGTTCACAAAAGAAGAAACAGAATACCTATTGGTAGATTGTCATTATTTGGGAATAGATAACGTTATGGCTTTAAGAGGTGATGCTATGGCTCATCAAAAGTATTTTGAAGCATCAAAGGGTGGGCATCCTTTTGCGAAAGATTTAGTTTCACAAATTAAAGATTTGAATAGTGGTAAATATTTGCACAATGTTATTGAATCTGATTACAAATCTGATTTTTGTATAGGTGTTGCGGGATATCCTGAAAAACACTTAGAATCTCCGTCTTTACAAACAGATTTAAAGCATTTGAAAGAAAAAGTAGATGCTGGTGCAGATTATGTCGTTACACAAATGTTTTTTGACAATCAGAAATATTTTCAGTTTGTTGAAGCTGCTAAAAAAGAAGGAATAAATGTACCTATTATTCCAGGAATTAAACCAATTGCTGTAAAACGTCATTTACAATTATTGCCACAAGTTTTTAGAATAGATCTTCCCGAAACATTGATATCTGCTGTAAAAAGTTGCAAAACAAACATAGATGTTCGTCAAGTTGGGGTAGAATGGGCGATTCAACAATCTAAAGAGTTGTTGGCAGCAGATGTTCCTTTTTTACATTACTACTCAATGGGCAAATCAGACAATATAAAAAAAATAGCATCTGATATATTTTAGTTTAATAATAATAATAATAACAATATAAAAAAATGAGCTATTTATTCACATCAGAAAGTGTTTCTGAAGGACATCCAGACAAAGTTGCAGATCAGATATCTGATGCATTAATTGATAATTTTTTAGCATTTGATAAAAATAGTAAAGTTGCTTGTGAAACACTAGTGACCACTGGTCAAGTAATTTTAGCTGGAGAAGTAAAGTCTAGTACCTATTTAGATGTTCAGCAAATTGCTAGAGACGTAATTAACAAAATTGGATATACTAAAAGCGAGTATATGTTCGACGGTAATTCTTGTGGAGTTTTATCTGCTATTCACGAACAGTCTCCAGATATTAATCAAGGAGTAGTTAGAGCTAACCCAGAAGATCAGGGTGCTGGAGATCAAGGGATGATGTTTGGTTATGCAACTGATGAAACAGAAAATTATATGCCATTGGCTTTAGAGTTGTCACATAGATTGTTAATTGAATTGGCTGTATTGCGTAGAGAAAATAAAGATATTAATTATTTAAGACCAGATTCAAAATCTCAGGTTACTATAGAATATTCAGATGATAACGTGCCACAAAGAATTGATGCAATTGTTATTTCTACACAACATGATGATTTTGACAAATCTGATGGGGTAATGTTGGCTAAAATTAAAAAAGATATTATACAATTCTTAATTCCTAAAGTTGTAGCAAAATTTCCTATTGAGATTCAAAAGTTATTTACAGATGATATTACTTATCATATAAATCCAACAGGTGTCTTTGTGATCGGAGGTCCTCACGGAGATACTGGATTAACTGGAAGGAAAATTATTGTAGATACTTATGGAGGTAAAGGCGCTCACGGAGGTGGTGCTTTTTCCGGAAAAGATCCTTCTAAAGTTGATAGATCTGGAGCCTACGCAACAAGGCATATTGCAAAAAATTTAGTTGCTGCAGGTCTTTGTAAAGAAGTTTTAGTACAAGTTTCTTATGCAATTGGTGTTGCGAAGCCTACAAGTATTAATGTAGAAACTTATGGAACTGCAATGGTAGAATTAACTGATGGAGAAATAAGTAAAAAAGTAGAAGCTATTTTTGATATGAGACCTTATTTCATAGAGAAACGCTTAAAACTAAGATCTCCTATTTATTCTGAAACAGCGGCATATGGCCACATGGGAAGAACACCTGAGGTAAAAACAGTTGCATTTTCTAATCCAATGGGGGAAACAGTTTCTGAAGAAGTAGAAACATTTACTTGGGAGAAATTAGATTACGTAGAAAAAATAAAAAATAAATTTAATATTTAATATATAGTTATGAGCAAAAATACAACATTTGTACCTTTCAAAGTGAAAGATATTTCACTATCAGATTGGGGAAGAAAAGAAATGGATTTAGCCGAAGCAGAAATGCCTGGCTTAATGAGTTTAAGAGAAGAATATGGTGATTCTCAACCATTAAAAGGAGCAAGAATAGCAGGGTGTTTACATATGACAATTCAAACTGCAATTTTAATAGAAACACTGCAAGTTTTAGGAGCAGAAGTCACTTGGAGTTCTTGTAATATTTTTTCTACTCAAGATCAAGCTGCTGCAGCAATCGCCGCAACAGGAACCTCTGTGTATGCTTGGAAAGGTATGAACGAAGAAGAGTTCGATTGGTGCATCGAGCAAACATTATTTTTTGGTGAAGATAAAAAGCCATTAAATATGATTTTGGATGATGGAGGAGATTTAACTAATATGGTTTTAGATCGTTATCCTGAGTTGTCTGCTGGAATCAACGGTTTATCAGAAGAAACTACCACTGGAGTTCATAGATTATACGAACGTGTTAAAAATGGGACATTAACAATGCCAGCAATTAATGTTAACGATTCTGTAACAAAATCTAAATTTGATAACAAATATGGTTGTAAAGAATCTGCAGTAGATGCAGTTCGTAGAGCTACAGATATTATGTTAGCAGGAAAACGTGTAACGGTTTGTGGTTATGGTGATGTAGGTAAAGGAACTGCAGCTTCATTTGCTGGAGCAGGAAGTATTGTAACTGTAACAGAAATTGATCCTATTTGTGCATTGCAAGCTGCAATGGATGGTTTTGAAGTGAAGAAATTAGAGACTGTTGTTGCAAATTCTGATATTATTATTACAACTACAGGAAACAAAGACATTGTACGAAAAGAACATTTTGAAGCAATGAAAGACAAAGTAATTGTAGCAAATATTGGTCATTTCGATAATGAAATTGATGTTCCTTATTTAAATGCTACTAGTGAAAAAATAGAAATTAAACCACAGGTAGATAAATACAATATTAATGGAAAAGATATTATTTTATTAGCTGAAGGACGTTTAGTGAATTTAGGCTGTGCAACTGGTCATCCAAGTTTTGTAATGTCGAATTCATTTACAAACCAAACTTTAGCTCAAATGGAACTTTGGAACAATGCAAAAGCATACAAAAATGAAGTTTATATGTTGCCAAAACATTTAGATGAAAAAGTTGCTTATTTACACTTAGCAAAAATTGGTGTTGAACTAACTGAATTACGTAAAGATCAAGCAGATTATATCGGGGTTACCCAAGCTGGACCTTACAAACCAGAACACTATAGGTATTAATCTAAAGTTAACTCCATAAAAAAAGCCTTTCTAACATTAGAAAGGTTTTTCTATAAATAGATAGATTTAAAACCCTAAAATTCTTTGTTGTTTTATTTTTTTTAAGTACTTTTGTTACTAGAAATTAAGATATGTTAGATTCTTTAATTACCTCAAAGACTAGACTTAGAATGCTTATTAAGTTTTTTATTAATACAACAAATAAGGGGTATTTAAATGGTTTGGCAAATGAATTCAATGAATCTACTAATTCCATTCGAAAGGAATTAAATAATCTAAGTGCCGCAGGATATTTACTTAAAGTTAAATCGGACAATAAGGTAATCTACAATGCCAATAAAAAACACCCTTTATTTACTGTTCTTCAAAAAGTAATTAGACAGCATCTAGGTATAGAAGAAATTATACATTCTATATTGGATAAAATAGGAGATGTTAATTCTGTAGCAATAGTTGGTGATTATGCAAAAGGAATTGATAGTGGATTAATAAAAATTGTATTGCTTGGGGATGAAATTAATATCAATTATTTAGAAGATTTAATAGTGAAAATTGAAAAAAAAATCACTAGAAAAGTTTCTTTTGAAATAGTAGAAGTTTTGCCTAAGGGAAGTTTAGTTATCTACAATAATGAAAAAATTTAAGCTATGGGTAGTTGGCATGTAATTTATACTAAACATAGATCAGAGAAGAAAGTTGAAGAGAGGCTTAATAATCTTGGAATAAAGGCTTATTGTCCAGTCAAAGAGGAGGTTACACAATGGTCAGATAGAAAGAAGAAAATACTTATTCCTGTCTTGCCATCCATGGTCTTAGTAAATATTCATGAAAAAGAAAGAAATAAAGTTTTTGATATTCCTGGTGTTGTACGTTATATGTTTTGGCTAAAAAAACATGCAATTGTAAAGGATGATGAGGTTGCTTCTCTAAAATCTTTGCTCAATCAGAATAATATTATTAGTCAAAACACCGAGACTCTAAAGGTAGGTGAAAACATTAATGTTCCCGGTCTTGATAACCAAAGTGGAATAATAAAAAAAATATCAAACAATCAAATATGGGTTGTTTTGAAAAACTTAGGTTATGTTATTAAGCTAAAAATAGCTTAAAGACATAATTTTTATCAATTAATTGAGTTAGTTGCTTTGTAACTGACAACGGCGAAGCCGTTAAATAAACAAGTTGAAAATGACAGGAATCGTAGCAGGTAATTTTGATGTAATCCATCCTGGATATGTACAGATGTTTAATGATATGAAAAAGCATGTACAAGAGATTCATGTACTACTACATATAGATCCGTCTTTGGATAGGCCAGAAAAAATGAAACCTTTATTTAGCGTAGAAGATAGAACAATGACTCTACTAGCTTTAAAAGGAATTACAAACGTTTCAACCTATAACTCTGAGAACCAGCTCTTAAAATTAATAATTGATATTAATCCTGAAATAAGATTTTTGGGTGAGGACTACATTAATAGAAATAACTATACAGGCTATGGATTAGCTCCAAAAATTATATTTTTAAATAGAAATCACGGCTGGAGTACTACTAAATTTAAAAAATTAATTGCAAATTCTATAAAATGAAAATTAAATCTATTTTACTTATCATTAAATGAAAATATTAGTTACTGGTGCGGCAGGGTTCATAGGTTATCATTTAGTTAAAACTTTAATTAAAGACAATCATCAGGTTATAGGTCTTGATAACATCAATGATTACTTTAGTACTAATTTAAAATTTGACAGACTAAATGAGTTAGGAATTAATAAGGATAACGCGGTAGAATTTCATAATTTCTCTATCAGTAATTTATTTCAAAACTTCAAATTCATAAGAATGAATTTAGAAGATCGAGAGAATTTATCTAAGCTGTTTAAAGACCAGAAATTTGATGTGGTATGTAATTTAGCTGCTCAACCAGGGGTAAGGTATTCAATAGAAAATCCAGAGACTTATATTGATTCCAATATAGTTGGTTTTTTAAATATCTTAGAATGCTGCCGAAATCATAATATTAAGAAATTAGTGTATGCAAGTAGTTCTAGTGTTTATGGAGATAATGAGAAAATACCATTTGAAGAAATAGATAATACAGACAAACCTATAAGCCTATATGCGGCTACTAAAAAGTCCAATGAGCTTATGGCTCATGCTTATAGTCATTTATTTAAACTAAACACAATTGGACTTCGATTTTTTACTGTATATGGATCTTGGGGAAGACCCGATATGGCATATTATTTATTTGCTAATGCAATAGTCAATGATAGTCCAATAAAAGTGTATAACAATGGAGACTTATCTAGAGATTTCACTCATATAGATGATATAGTAATTGGAGTTAAATCAGCATTGTTATCTGATTCATCTACTAAAAATCTGTATGAGTTATATAATATTGGAAATAATAAACCTGTCATGTTAACTAAATTTATTGAAACAATAGAAAAGTATTTAGATAAAAAATCTATTAAGAAAATGCTCCCAATCCAAGATGGAGATGTTAAAAAAACATGGGCTAGTATTTCAAAAATAAAGAAGCATTATAATTTTCAAAATAATGTATCTTTAGATAAAGGAATAAAAGAATTTATTAACTGGTATAAAGTATATCATAAAGTTTGATTTAATGGATAATTACTATAATTCGCAGACATTACGATGTCTTGTATATTTAAGTAAAAATTAAATTAAATTTGCGCCTTTATAATTCAATCACAGTGTGATTGACAACAGCGAAGCTTTAAAATAAACTAAAGTTTAAAAAATTAGTGACTACCGTTGGTAGTCGAGAAAAAATAGAGTTATGAAAGTAGGAATCACCTTTTTAAACTTTGATCTTTTTCACGCTGGGTATGTAAATATGTTGGAAGAAGCCAAGCGTGAGTGTGATTATTTAATTGTTGGCTTGGAGTTGAATTGGATGAATTAAATAATGAGCAAACTGAATATATTTGTGTAAAAGTAGAAGGCACTTATAAGCCAGAATATTATAGATATTAATTAAAAAATAATAATAAATTGAAAATAGCTGTTATAGGTTCAGGGTACGTTGGACTAGTTAGTGGAACTTGTTTTGCTGAAACAGGTAACCAAGTTACTTGTGTAGATATAGATCAATCAAAAGTAAATAAATTAAATTCAGGTGAAATCACAATTTTTGAACCCGGATTAGAAATAATATTTCAAAAAAATCTAAAAAAAAATAGATTAAAATTTTCTTCAAATTTAGCACAAAGTATAAAAGATGCATTAATTATATTTTTAGCATTACCAACGCCCCCAAATGAAGATGGAAGCGCTGATTTAAACTATGTTTTAGATGTAGCAAGTGAAATAGGTAAATTAATAAAAGATTATAAAATTATAGTAAATAAAAGTACTGTACCAGTAGGAACTCATGAATTAGTGAAAAATGAAATTCTTAAAAATTCTAATTGTGAATTTGACGTTATTAGTAATCCGGAATTTTTAAGAGAAGGAGTTGCCATTGAGGATTTCATGAAACCTGACAGAGTAGTTATAGGTACTAATTCTGAAAAAGCTAAAAAAATAATGCAGGATTTATACAATCCATATTTAATGCAAGGAAATCCAATTATTTTTATGGATGAAAAGAGTGCAGAATTAACAAAATATGCTGCAAATGCTTTTTTAGCAACTAAAATTTCATTCATGAACGAAATTTCTCAAATATGTGAAAAATTTAATGCAGATGTTGACATGGTAAGGAAAGGAATCGGAACAGACAAAAGAATAGGAAATAGATTTTTATTTCCTGGTATCGGCTATGGAGGATCCTGTTTCCCTAAAGATGTTAAAGCTTTAATAAAATCATCAAATGATGTTAATTATGATTTTAAAATATTAAATTCTGTTGAAGAAGTTAATGAGAATCAAAAGCTACATTTATTGACCAAAATACAATCGTACTTTAAAAATAACTTAAATGGATTAAATTTTGCTATTTGGGGGTTATCTTTTAAACCCAATACTGATGACATTAGAGAAGCTCCTTCTCTTAAAATTATTAGAGAACTATTGAAAAATAATTCTAAAATTAATGTATATGATCCTGAATCAATAAATAATGTAAAGAATATTTTTGGTGATAAAATTCAATACACTAAAAATCAGTATGAATGTTTAATTGATGCTGATGCTCTAATTATATGTACTGAATGGCCAGAATTTAGAAATCCGGATTTTAATTTAATTAAGAAAAATCTAAAAAATAATTTGATTTTTGACGGTAGAAATATTTTTAAAAATGACGCAATGAAAAATTTAAATTTCCAGTATTATTCAATTGGAAGAAATTAATAAAAATAAAATAATTGAAAAATAAAACAATTTTAATTACGGGTGCATCTGGATTCCTTGGCTCACATTTATGCGATAGATTCTTAAAAGAGGGCTTTCGTGTAATTGGAATGGATAATTTTATTAGTGGGAATTGGTCAAATATATCTCACTTAAAAAGTAATAATCAATTTGATTTTATTGAACATGATATTTCCAATTATATTGAGATTACTTCTCCTATTGATTATATCCTTCACTTTGCTTCACCTGCTAGTCCTATTGATTATTTAAAAATCCCTATTCAAACACTTAAGGTAAGTTCTTTAGGAACTCATAATTGTTTGGGTTTAGCTAAAGCTAAATCAGCTAGAATTTTAGTTGCTAGCACTAGTGAAATTTATGGTGATCCCTTAATTCATCCTCAAAAAGAAGAATATTGGGGAAATGTTAACCCTGTAGGTTCAAGAAGTGTATATGATGAAGCAAAAAGATTTATGGAGAGTTTAACTATGGCTTATAATAATTTTCATGGAATCGAAACAAGAATTGTTAGGATTTTTAACACATATGGTCCTAGAATGAGATTAAACGACGGAAGAGCTTTGCCAACTTTTATAGCTCAAGCATTAAATAATCAGGATATTACTGTTTTTGGAGACGGGAAACAAACTAGAAGTTTTTGTTATGTTGATGATTTGGTTGAGGGTATATATAAATTGTTATTTAGTAATTATCATCTTCCTGTTAATATTGGAAATCCCGACGAAATTACAGTAAATGATTTTGCAAAAGAAATAATTGAGCTAACAGGCTCTAAAAATAAAATCGTTTATAAACCTCTTCCTAACGATGATCCAACTCGAAGAAAACCAGATATTTCAAAAGCTAAAAGTATTTTAAATTGGACTCCAAAAATTGATAGAAAAAAAGGTTTAGAATTAACTTTAGCTTATTTTAGATCTTTAAATAATCCAAATTATGAGTTTAGAGATTTTTCAAGTTATATTAAAAGATAATAATTACAAAATTGGAATTTAGAGAAGTTATAAAATTTATTAAATCAAAATATAGTTCACAAAAAACTATTCATCTTCATGAACCTGTTTTTCATGGAAACGAAAAAAAATATATTACAGATGCAATAGATTCAACTTTTGTGTCCTCAATTGGAAAGTACGTGGATAGAGCTGAATTAATGATTTCTAAATTAACTGGAACCAGTAATTCAACAGCAGTTGTAAATGGAACTTCTGGAATCCAGGTAGCGTTACAATTAGCTGGAGTAAATGAAGGAGATGAGGTGCTTACACAAGCATTAACTTTTGTAGCAACTTCAAATGCAATTTTATACAATAAAGCTAGCCCTGTTTTTATTGATGTTGATTTAGACACAATGGGTTTATCTGCTAAATATGTTGAAGCTTTTTTAGATGAATTTGGTGATTTAAGGGAAGACGGATGTTATAACTTGTCAAGTGGAAAAAAAATTAGTGCCTGCTTACCTGTGCATACTTTTGGGTTTCCAGTTCACTTAGATGAATTAATCAAAGTTTGCGAAAAATGGAAAATTCCTATTATTGAAGATGCTGCTGAATCTTTGGGAAGTACTTATAAAGGGATTCCAACAGGATCTTTTGGCAAACTAGGAGTTTTTTCGTTCAATGGCAATAAGATTGTTACAAGCGGAGGTGGTGGAATGATTACAACAAATGATAAATTATTGGGCAAAAAAGCAAAGCATATTACCACTACAGCAAAAGTTCCAAATATTATAGGGTTTAAGCATGATCAATTGGGTTTTAATTTTAGAATGCCTAATTTAAATGCAGCTTTACTTTGTGCCCAGTTAGAACAACTCGAGTATTTTTTAAAATCTAAAAGAGAATTAGCAAAAATGTATGAGGAGTTTTTTTTTAACAAAGGAGTAATTTTCAGAAAAGAGACTAAAAATACAAAATCTAATTATTGGCTTATGTGTGTTGAGTTAGAAAATAAATTAGAAAAAGAATCTTTTTTAAAACATACTAATAGTAATAATATTAATTGTAGACCTATTTGGGACTTAATGTTTACTCTTCCAATGTATAAAAGCTTTCAAAAGGACGAGCAAAAAAATGCTATATTTCTTGTTGATAGAATTGTAAATATTCCTAGCGGTGTCAGATAAAGATATAATTGTATTGGGTTATTCAGGTCATTCATATGTGATAATTGACTCTGCTATAGAAAATGGGTTTAACATTCTAGGATATACTGAAAATGAAATTAAAATTAAAAACCCATTCAATTTAATTTATTTGGGAAACGAGTTTGATGAAAATTCTGAAGGCTGGAGACTGACAAATTCTTTTATAATTGGAGTAGGAGATAATAAGATTAGAGAGAAAATTTTTTTATTTCTTAAAAAGAAAAATAAAAATATAATTTCAATTGTTTCTAAAACTAGCTCAATTTCAAATAATGTAAAAATTGGAGAAGGAACTTTTGTAAATAGAAATGTAGTAATAAATTCTTTTTCAACAATTGGAGAAAATTGTATTTTGAATACAGGTTGTATTATTGAACATGAATGTAAAATAGGTAATTCATGTCACGTAGGTCCTGGAGCTGTCATCACTGGAAACGTAAATATTGGAGATAGAACTTTTATTGGTGCAAATGCAGTTATAAGACCAGGAATTAAAATTGGAAATGATGTTATAATTGGAGCAGGAACTGTTGTTTTAAGAGACATAGAAGATCGACAAAAATCTGTTGGAAACCCAGGAAAAATATTATGAAAGATAAAGTTATTATTATTGCGGAGGCGGGTGTGAATCACAATGGAGATCTTGATTTAGCAAAAAAATTGATAGATGTAGCTGCTTTTGCTAATGCAGATTATATAAAATTTCAAACCTTTAGAGCAGATAAAGTAGTAAGTTCACTTGCATTAAAAGCAGAATATCAGCAAACTAACATAGCAGATAACGATAGTTCACAATTTAAAATGCTAAAAAAACTTGAATTGCCCAAATCTTGGCATTTTGAATTACATGAATATTGTTTGGAAAAAAAAATAAAATTTTTGTCGACACCTTTTGATAATGATAGTATTGATTTCTTAGATGAATTAAATATGGATTTTTTTAAAATCCCCTCTGGTGAACTAACAAATAAACCTTATTTAGAATATATTGCATCTAAAAATAAAAAAATAATTCTATCAACTGGTATGGCTAATTTAAATGAAATTAGAGAATCTCTTAGTGTGCTTACTTGTAGTGGTCTTAAAAAATCTGATATTACAATTTTACATTGTAGCACAAATTATCCCACCCCAATGATTGATGTTAATTTACATGCTATGAATACTATAGCCAGTGAATTTGATGTAAGTGTGGGTTATTCGGATCATACTATGGGAATTGAAGTTCCAATTGCTGCAGTAGCTTTAGGTGCTAAAATAATAGAAAAACATTTTACTATTAGTAGAAAACTTGAAGGTCCTGACCATATTGCATCATTAGAACCTGATGAATTGACAGAAATGATTAGATGTATAAGAAACATTGAAAAATCTGTTTCTGGAAATGGGCTCAAAGAACCAAACAATTCTGAATTAAAAAATTTAGATAGTATAAGAAGAAGTTTACATTTTAATTCTGATTTTAAACAAAATCATGTTTTAACAAAATCTGATATTATTAGTTTGAGACCAGGTAATGGGATCTCTCCTATGAGTATAAACAATATTTTAGGTAAATCATTAAAAAATTCTGTTTTAAAATACCAGATGATTAACAAAGAAAATTTGAAATGAAAAGAATTTGTGTGATTACTGGAACCAGAGCTGAGTATGGACTTTTGTTCTGGACAATGAAAAAATTATTAAAAGAAGAAAGTTTTAAACTGTCAATTTGTGTTACTGGGATGCATCTTTCGCCAGAATTTAACTTAACTTTTAAGAATATTATTGATGATGGTTTTCACATTGATGAAAAAGTAGAAATGTTACTTTCTTCAGATTCATCTATAGGAATTTCTAAAAGTATTGGTCTTGGTGTTATTAGTTTCTCGGAAGTTTTTGATAGAATTAAACCTGATTTAATTTTAGTCTTAGGCGATAGGTTTGAAATATTTTCTGCCTGTACTGCTGCGATGATTTCTAACATTCCTATTGCACATTGTCATGGGGGTGAAGCAACAGAAGGTTTAATTGATGAAGCAATTAGACACTCTATAACAAAAATGTCTCACATTCATTTTACAAGTACAAACGTTTATAAAAAAAGAGTAGAGCAGATGGGAGAGGATCCTTCAAAAGTATTTAATGTTGGGGCGTTAGGAATTGAAAACATAAATAAATTAAAATTATTTAGTTATGATGAATTTGAAAAAAGAATAAATTTGAAATTAAGAAAAATAGTAATTCTAATAACTTTTCATCCTGTCACATTAGAAAACTCTTCCTCTAAAAAACAGTTTTCTCAACTAATCAAATCTATTGACAAACTTGATAATTCAACAATAATTTTTACTAAACCAAACGCAGACATGGATGGTAGAGTTATTTCTGAATTAATTGATTCCTATGTAATTGAAAATTCCAAAAAATCTATTTCATATGTTTCTATGGGCCAAAAATTATATTTATCAGCAATCAAATATTCTAATATAGTAATTGGTAATTCTTCAAGTGGATTAATTGAAGTACCATCATTTAAAAAAGCAACTATTAATATTGGTGATAGACAAAAAGGTCGAATAAAAGGATGTTCAGTAATAGATTGTGATCCAATTGAAAGCTCAATAACAAAAAGCATAAATATAGCTCTTTCAGAAAAATTTGGTAATAAACTTAAATCAGCTTCTAACCCTTACGGTTTTGAAAATTCATCATCTAAAATTTTAAAAACTTTAAAGGAAATAAACTTTGAAGATTTGCTTAAAAAACAATTTTATGACTTAAATATATGAGAATTTTATACATAGGTTCTGTAATTTTTTCTTTTAAAATTTTAGAAAAACTATTTTCTATAAATGAAAATATAGTTGGAGTAATTACTAAAAACAAATCAAATTTTAACAGTGATTTTTCTGATCTTTCTGGAATTTCCAATAATAAAAGTGTTCCTGTTCATATTTCAAATGACGTGAATTCAAAGGAAACATTGGATTGGATTCAAAGTATTAATCCTGATATTATTTTTTGTTTTGGTTGGTCAAATTTGTTAAAGAAATCAATTTTAAATATTTCACCTAATGGAGTTTTAGGTTATCACCCTTCATTATTACCTTTTAATAAAGGAAGGCATCCATTAATATGGGCAAAGGTTTTAGGATTAAAAAAAACTGGCTCTACATTTTTTTTTATGGATGAAGGTGCTGATTCAGGAGACATTGTCTCACAAAAAGAAATTTTTATTGATGTTGAAGACGATGCTAACACTCTTTACCAAAAGATGATCGATGTGTCTAAAAGTCAAATAGAATTTATATGCAAATCATTAGATAATAATTCGTTAAAAAGATTTCCTCAAAAACAAATTGGTAATCTTTGGAGAAAAAGAAATACTCAAGATGGCTTAATAGATTTTAGATTAAATAGTGATACTATATGTAATTTAGTTAGAGGTTTAACTAAACCTTATGTTGGTGCACAATTAAAATTTAATAATGAGTTAATTAAAATTTGGAAAATTAAGAAATCAAATGAAATTATTTTACTTGATTATGAACCTGGTAAAATTTTAGAAATTATAGATAAAAAAATTAAAGTAAAAACAAATGATGGATCTGTATGGTTAATTGATCATGAATTTCAAAAAATGCCTCAAAACGGATCGTATCTTTTATAAATTAAATTATGAAAAAAGTAATAGTTATTTCTGCACATCCTGATGATGAGACTTTAGGTGCCGCAGGAACAATTTTAAAACATGTAGAAAATGGAGACAAGGTTTCTTGGTTAATTGTAACAGATATTTTTGAAAATCAAGGATTTTCGTCAGAAAAAATTAAATCTAGATCTGATGAAATTGAAAAAGTTTCAAAAATGTTTGGATTTGAAAATACATTTAAACTTAGATATCCCACTACTTCTTTATCTTCATCAAGTTTGAAAACTATGATTCCTGAAGTTTCTTCTATTTTGAATAAATTAAAACCTGAAATATTATATGTTGTTAATAGATCTGATGCGCATTCGGATCATAGAATTGTTTTTGAAGCTTCATTAGCCTGCACTAAATCTTTTAGATATCCGTTTATTAAAAAAGTTTTAATGTATGAATGTATTTCTGAAACTGAATTTTCACCTGCGCTTAATGAAAATATCTTTATTCCAAATTATTTTGTTGATATTTCAGATCACATTGAAAGAAAAATTGAAATTATGAAAATATATGATTCAGAACTCGGAGACCATCCTTTTCCAAGATCTATTGCAAATATTAAAGCATTATCTCATTTTAGAGGAGCATCATCTGGCTATAAATTTGCTGAGGCTTTCCAATTAATAAAACAAAGAATAGATTAATTAAATTTTTATAATGAAAGTAGATGTAAATAAGCATGTAATCAAGGTTGGATCAAAAATAAAAGACGCTTTAATTTCTTTAAATAATCTTTCACAAGACGCTATTTTATTTGTAGTAGATAAAAATTATAAATTATTAGGTTCTTTGACTGATGGTGATGTTAGAAGAAGTTTAATTAAAGGTTTAAGTTTAGATTCTCTTGTAAACGATGTTATAATAAATGATCCTAAATACATTATTAAAGGTGAGACTGATCTTAAGCAGATAATAAGTTTTAGAAATAGTAATTTAAAAGTTATACCCGTTCTCAATAAAAAATTTGAAATTATTGATATCTTAAATTTTAGAATTATCAAATCATACATTCCTGTGGATGCAGTTGTTATGGCTGGTGGAAAGGGTTCTAGGTTAATGCCTTTAACCAAGCTAACCCCTAAACCATTATTAAAAATTAATAACAAATGTATAATTGATTATAATATAGATAATTTGATCTCGTTCGGAATTGATGAATATTGGATTTCAATTAATTATTTAGGCGAAAAAATCCAAAAACATTTGGGTAACGGAAAAAGCAAAGATATTAATATTAACTACGTTTATGAAGATATTCCGATGGGCACAATAGGTGCTATTAAATCATTAAACTCTATTAATGATTACGTTTTAATTACAAATTCTGATATTTTAACAAATTTAAATTACGAAGATTTCTTTTTAGATTTTATTAAAAATAATGCGGATATGTCGGTAGTAACAATTCCTTACCATGTTAGTGTTCCTTATGGCGTTTTAGAGACAAAAAATAATCATATTATAAATTTAAAAGAGAAGCCTAGATACACGTATTATTCTAACGCAGGAATTTATTTAGTTAAAAAAGAATTTTTAAATTTAATTCCAGAAAATAAATTTTATAATGCGACAGATCTTATTGAAAAATTAATTTCATTATCCAAAATAGTAATTTCTTTTCCAACTTCATCCTATTGGTTAGATATTGGAAAGCACGATGATTTTAAAAAAGCAAAAGAAGATATAATTAATTTGAATTTTTAAATGGAAATATTAATAACAATTTGTGGAAGAGGTGGGTCAAAAGGTGTCGTTGGAAAAAACATCAGAGATTTGAATGGAAAACCTTTAATTTCATATTCAATTAACCATGCTATTGAATTTTCCAAAAATTTTAATAATGTTACAATTGGAATATCTTCTGATGATAAAAAAATAATAGATGTTGCAAATAAATATGGAATTAAAACCGAATATATTCGTCCAAATAAATTAGCAACTGACAAAACAGGCAAAGTAGATGTTATCAAAGATTTGTTGTTTTACCATGAAAAAAAGAAAAATAGAAAATTTGATATAATTCTAGATTTAGATATATCATCTCCTCTAAGGACAGCTTCTGATTTGATTAATTCATTTAAAATGTTAACAAATAATAATGAGTCCATTAATTTATTTTCAGTTTCAAATCCAAATAGAAATCCTTATTTCAATGTCGTCGAATTAAAGTCTGATGGTTATTGTAAATTAGTAAAAAACAGTAAAGTAAAATCTAGACAGCAAGCTCCAATAGTTTTTGACATGAACGCATCTTTTTATTTTTATAAAAGAGTTTTTTTTTCAATGAATTATGAGACAGTTATTACAAATAAAAGTTTATGTTTTTTAATGGATCATATTTGTTTTGATATTGATCATGAAATTGATTTTGATATTATGAATTATTTAATCGAAACAAACAAGTTAGGTTTTAAAATATGAAGATCTTGATTTTAGGTTTGGGTTCTATTGCACAAAAGCATATAAATGCTTTGTTGGAAATTGACAAAAATATTGAAATTTTCGCTTTAAGATCTTCAAATAATTCAAAAAATAACAATAGAGTTATAAATTTATACAACTGGAGTGGTGTTAAAGCTCATAATTTTAACTTCGCAATCGTTTCGACTCCATCATTTTTTCATCTTGAAAATATTTTAAAATTAGATGAATTAAAAATTCCGCTAATGATCGAGAAACCAATATTTATTAATAATGATCAAATAAACAAATTCAACAAATATAATTTATCATTAAATAAAAACTATGTTGCCTGTAATATGCGATTTCATCCATTAATAGTTTTTCTAAAAAATTATTTAAATAGTAATTATTCAAAAATCAATGAAGTGAACTCTTATTGCGGATCATTTCTTCCTGAATGGAGAGGAAATAAAGATTATAAAAACATATATAGTTCAAAAAAATCTTTGGGTGGTGGAGTTAATTTAGACTTGATTCATGAACCTGATTATTTGATTTATTTATTTGATTTTCCAAATTCAAGCTATGTATTTAATAATAAATTTTCTGAATTGAATATTGATAGTTATGATTCTTCAAATATTGTTTTTAAATACGATGATTTTAATGCTCAAATAACTTTAAATTATTTTAGAAAAGATTCTAAACGAACTCTTGAAATTGTTAGAGAAAAAGATACTATATTTGTTGATTTTATTAAAAATAAAATTGTGGATCTTTTAAGCGGTGAGGAATTATTTTCTTCTAGTAAAAATTCATTAAAACAATCTTATTTAGATCAAATGAAATACTTTTTGAATTGCATTAAAAATGACAAAACCCCAATTAACTCAGTTCAAGAAGCAGTTTCAGTTTTAAAATTAGTCATATGAATTTAAATAAAAATGTAATAATAGTTACAGGATCCAAAGGACTTCTTGGAAGAAGTATTGTTGAAAATATTGAAAAAAATAATGGCATAGCTGTTAAATTTGATATAATGAACAATAACAACATGAGTAACAACGAATTCCTGGTTGATCTTAACGATGATAATTCTATTGAAAAATCCCTAAATAAAGTATTTTCAATTTATGGACAAGTTCATGGTTTAGTTAATAATGCATATCCAAGAACTAAAGACTGGGGAAACAAATTTGAGGATGTTTCAAATTATTCTTTTAGTAAAAATATAGATATGCAATTGAGTAGAGTATTTTCAATTTCCAAATTAGTGTTAAGTCATATGAAAGAAAAGAAAAGTGGATCAATAGTTAATATAGCTTCAATTTATGGAGAAGTTGCTAACGATTTTAAGATATATGAAAATACAAATATTCATCCACCTGTAGCATATTCTGCAATTAAAGGTGGTTTAATAAGTTTTAACAGGTATTTAGCTTCCTATTTTGCTAAATACCAAATTAGATCAAATTGTGTGTCACCCGGGGGAGTTTTAGATAATCAAGATCCAATTTTTATTAAGAATTATGAAAATAAAGTTCCAATGGGGAGAATGGCAAAGCCAGATGATATAGCTCCCATCGTTTCATTTTTACTGTCTAATGACTCCAAATATATCACGGGTCAAAACATTCTAGTTGACGGAGGCTGGACAATTATATAATCATACTGAAATGAAAGCATTAAGAATTATACCCAGATTAGATATCAAAGGACCTAATTTAGTAAAAGGCATCCATTTTGAAGGTTTACGAGTTTTAGGCAAGCCCAATGAATTTGCCCAATTTTATTATAATCAAGGTGCCGATGAACTTTTTTTTAATGACGTAGTGGCATCTTTGTATGAAAGAAATAGTTTACATGATATTATTCAAGAAACTGCAAAAAATATATTTATTCCCATCACAGTTGGAGGAGGCTTAAGAAATATTTCTGATATAAAAGATATTCTAAGGGTAGGAGCTGATAAAGTTTCTTTAAATACTGCTGTAATTAAAAACCCAGGCTTAATTAGAGATGCATCTAGAAAATTTGGATCTTCTACAATTATAGTTGCAATTGAATGTATAAAGGAAAGTAACGATGATTATTTAGCATATACTGATAATGGAAGAGAATATACAGGAATTAATGTTTTCGAATGGGCTAAAGAAGTTGAAAATTTAGGTGCAGGAGAAATTGTAATATCCTCAGTTGATAAAGAGGGTACTGGAGAAGGATTTGATATAGAATTAATTTCAAAAATCAGTAAGTTAGTTAATATTCCAGTGATTGCTCACGGAGGTTGCGGTAAAAAAGAAGATGCTGTTGACTTATTATTAAATGCTGATATTGATGGCTTAATGATATCTTCTTTATTTCATTATAAATTTATAGAAAATAATATATCAAACCCATCTTTAGCTGAAGGTAATACGGAGTTTCTTAAAAATAAAAGAAATTTTAAAAATTTTAAGTCTTGTAAAATTAAAGATTTAAAGAATGAATTAATAAAAAACAACTTTGAATGTAGATTAGAATGAAAAAAGTAATAATAATTGACTATAAACTTGGTAACTTATTTAGCGTAAAGCAGGCTTGTGACGCTGTAGGAATAGAATCTAAAATTAGTTCAGATATTGATGAAATAATTAATGCTGATGGGTTAATTCTCCCTGGCGTTGGTGCTTTTAATGAAGCAATGAAAAATTTGAACAACTTAGGTTTATCTAGCGCAATAAATAAAAGTGTTTCAAAAAAAATCCCTTTATTTGGAATCTGCCTCGGGTTGCAACTTTTATTTACTGAAAGTGAAGAATTTGGAACTGGTCAGGGCCTAGATTTAATTTCTGGAACTATCAAGAAATTCCCCAAGTCATTTAAAGGGAATAAAATTAAAGTTCCTCATGTGGCGTGGAACGAGATTTTAAATAAAAAAATAAACTGGAATAATACTCCATTTCTAGATTTGAAAAACAATCAATACATGTATTTTGTACATTCTTATTATGTTGATCCCTCAGAAAATTCATGTGTATTAAGTGAAACTAATTATAATGGCATACCTTTTTGTTCATCAATAATAAAAAATAATATATTCGCAACTCAATTTCATCCAGAAAAAAGTGGAGAAAAAGGATTGAAAATTTATAAAAATTGGGCTATAACCAATAATTTAATCTAATGAAAAACAATAATTTAATCTAATGAAAAACAATAATTTAGAAGCATATTTTGGTCTACCAAATGAATTAAAATTCTGTAAAAAATGTGTTATGTCTAACCAAAGACCTACATCTTCGGTAGAATTTAAAAACACTAAGGAAACTAAAAAGACAACCATGAACTTTGATAAAGAAGGAGTTTGTGATGCTTGCAGAAATGCGGAAATCAAAGAAAATATTGATTGGGGAATGCGTGAAGAAGAATTAGTGGAATTATTAGATAAACATAGAAAAAATGATGGTTCTTATGATTGTTTAGTGCCCGGAAGTGGAGGAAAAGATAGCGCTTATCAAGCTCATGTTCTTAAATATAAGTATAACATGAATCCACTAACTGTAACTTGGCCACCAATTTTATATACGGATTATGGCCTGAATAATTGGAAAAATTGGCTTGATAGTGGATTTGATAATATTTCTTTTTATAGGAACGGTAAGGTTATGAAACTTCTTACTAGATTATCAATTGAAAATTTACTCCATCCTTTTCAAACCTTCATTTTAGGTCAAAAAAATTTAGCTCCTAAAATTGCAGCTCAACACGGAATAAATTTAATTTTTTATGGTGAAAATGAAGCTGAATATGGGAATCCAATTGCTGATAATTCTAGCTCTTTAAGAGACAAATCTTATTATAGTTTTAACAATTTAGATGAAATTTTTCTTGCAGGATTGTCTGTTAAACAATTAATCGATGATTATGATATTAGATTAAGTGATTTGATGTCTTTCTTGCCTCCGAAGATAGAAGATTTAGAAAAAGCTAATATTGAAGTACATTATTTAGGGTATTATTTAAAATGGACTCCACAAGAGGTATATTATTATGCAGTTGAGAATACAGGATTTAAAGCTAGGCCTCATAGAACTCAAGGCACATTTCAAAAATATCAAAGCATTGATGATAAAATAGATGACCTTCATTATTATACTACTTTTATTAAGTTTGGAATAGGTAGAACAACTTATGATGCTTCCCAAGAAATACGTAACCGGCACCTGACTAGAGAGGAAGGCCAAGCATTAGTTAAAAGGTTTGATGGTGAGTTTCCGGATAGATATTTTAATGAAATCATGGATTATATAGAAATGAAACCTGAATATTTTCACGAACTTTGCGATAAATTTAGATCTCCACATTTGTGGACTAAAGATCTTTCAGGTAAATGGGTTTTAAGACACAACGTGAATAAATCAGGTTTTAACGATTAATATTTGTATATGTTTAGAAAACTTCCAGATAATAAAACAATAAATAAAATTTTTTCATTTATTGTTTTTTTAAAATTTTCAGTTCTTGATTTTGTTCATCTCCATTTTGGAAGAATCTCATATTCTTTTTCAAAAAATGATGGTTTAGTTTCAGTTGTTATCCCAACATTTAATAGATGCGATATTTTATTAGATCGTGCTCTGAAATCAGTTTTAAGCCAAACCTATAAAAATATTGAAATAATTATAGTTGATGATGGCTCATCTGATAATACTTATGAAACTATTAAAAATCTCAACAATCCTAAAATAAAGTTATTTAGAAATTCAAGAAAAAAATACAGGTATCCCAACAAATCAATTTATCATTGGTTTACAGGAGGTGTTTCTGCTATAAATTTAGGATTAAAAAAATGCAGAGGTCAATATATTGCTAGAATTGATGATGATGATATTTGGACAGAAGATCATTTAGAAAAACTAATTAATTTCCTTAAAAAGCATGATTATGAATTCGTGTATAGCCATATTTTAGCTCAAATGTCTCTTGATGAAGAAAAAAAAGTCATCTCTAATCATCCTGATCCTCTAGGGAATACTTGTACTTGGTTATTTTTAAATTATTTTAAAAATTTCAAGATGAATATTCATTGCTGGAGAAAAATGATTAACAGGGTTTTTGACACAGATGTTCATAACAGGATTTTTAAATCTGGAGCTAGAGTTGGATACCTTGAAGAGGTAACAGCAATTTATTTACCTAGGCCTGATGAAAAATTTGCAGGCTCCAAGGCATACCAAGAAAATAAAAATAACATAGAAAAAACATATAAAATATGAGTACTAAAGAACAAAAATTTCTAAGTTCATCTAAACATTACCTTTCTCAAAAATTTTGGAGATTTTTAAGAAATGTTTTACCATCAGTAACTTTATGGAATTATTTATACGGCTTAAGACAAGTTTTTCTATTAAAAAAAATGGAAAAAATTGTTATGCAGTTAATTGATTTAACTCCTGAACCAACAGAGCCACAATCTATAAATTTGGATGTAAAAAGAGTACTATCTGATGATAAAAATATTCATAAGGAAGCTGATGAATTAGAAAAGTTGTTTAATAAATTCGATAGTGATAAAGCTATTTTACATAATTATAATTTTTTATACGCAGCTTTATTTTCTAACATAAGAGGTTCTGCACTTAATGTAATGGAAATAGGAACTTACAAGGGAGCATCTCTAAGATCATGGAAAGAGTATTTTGGTAAAGCAAAAATTTATGGAATAGATATTGATCCTGATACTTTATTCTCTGAGGAAAGAATTTTCACCAGCCTAGCTGATCAAAATAGTATTAAATCTTTAGAAAATATTAATAAATTGTGGAATATTGATTATGATGTAATAATTGACGATGGATGGCATCAACCTGAAGCATCTGTTTTTACAATGTTTGCATTTCTAAAAAAATTAAAAAAGGGTGGTATATATGTTCTTGAAGATATAGATCAAGAAAAATATATGAATTTTTATAAAAAATTAGAACTTATATTCAACCAATCTTCAAAATATAGTGCTGAGTATATTGATTATCCAAAGTTAGTTCCACCAACAAATTCTGGCTATTTGTACGGAATATTATTGATTACCAAAAAATAAATTATGTTAAAAAAAAAAATTGCTGTTGTAGGAGCTGGAATATTTGGTTGTTCCATTGCCCTTGAGCTTGATAAAAAAGGTTACAAGGTTGAGCTTTTTGAAAAGGAATCAGATATTATGCTTAAGGCAACCAAAAATAATCACAATCGTATTCATTATGGATATCATTATCCAAGAAGTTTAGAAACTACTCGTCAAAGTTTAGATGGACTACTTTCATTTGTTTCTTATTATGGGGATTCAATTGTTTATGGTTTTAAAAATTATTATGCTATTGCAAAAGAAGGGAGTCATGTGTCAGCAGATTTTTTTAAAAATTTTTGTAATGAAGCACGTATTGGTTTTGAGCCTAGATTTCCAGAGAGTAATTTACTTAATAAGGAAATGATTTCAGAATCTTTTTTAGTCGAAGAGCCAGTTTACGATTGGACTAAATTACAGGAAATTGTTAAGTTCAAATTATCTCAAAGTAATGTTAAATTAAGATTATCAACTAATTATATTAATTGTCGTGAAAACTTTGATTTTACAATAAACTGTGCCTATTCAAATATTAATGAAATTTCAAAATTTCACAAAGTTGAACAGCTATCATTCAAAAAACAAGATATAATTATTCCTATTTTTAAATCAAACATAGAAAGAATAGGTTTAACAGTGATGGATGGTCCATTTTGTAGTGTTATGCCAAAAGGGAATGAATTAAATAAGTTTTTATTGTATCACGCTAAATATAGTATTGCAGAAGAATCTATAAATTCTAATTTAAAACTAGATTCGAATATAAATGATAGAATTAACTTAATATTAGAAAAATCCAAATTGTTTTATCCTTTTCTAAAAGATGTTGAGCTCATAGGTAATTGGAGATGTGAAAGAGCTATACCAATTACAAATAACGATGCAAGAATTTCAGAAATCATTTCTTATGATAGTAACCCGAATCTCATAACAGTTTTTTCAGGTAAAGTTTCTACTGCTGTTAAAATTGCAAAGCAAATTTGTGAGGGATTAAAGACGGGAAATTTTAACTCTAAAATACATGTATGATTAATACTGGGTTAATAGGTAATGGATACTGGGGAAAGATAATTCAATCAAAATTAGATAAATTATCAAACTTAATTTTTATTCAGTCTTCAACTAACTATGATCCAAGTGTATTTAGTAAAGTTGACTGGATTTTTATTGCTACACCTACAAAAACACACTTTAGTATAGTTAAAGATTGCCTGGCTCAAGGAAAGAACGTTTTTGTTGAAAAACCTTTTTGTTCTAATTTAAATGAAGCATTAGAATTAGCCTCTTTATTCAATAAGTCAAATAGTAAATTGTATGTAAATAATTTGTTTTTAGAAAGAAAAGAGATGTTATTTTTTACTAAAAATAATTATAGAGAAATTTGTTTTAAATGGCATAAACCTGGTCCATTTAATGATAATATTTTTAATGACTTACTGTATCATGATTTATACATCCTTATTCATAAATTAGGATTTCAAAACATAACAAAAATAAATTCCTTTAAGAATAATTTTAACAATTTATTAATTAGTTTTTTATTTGGAACTTGTAAAGTTAAATTAGACTATAAAAGACGATTAGATTTAATTAAAAAAAAAACTATTTCTATTGATAATCATGATATATGTTTTTTAAATACAGATGATGACCCTTTATCAAAGATAATTAAAGACTGTTTGAACAATAATATTAATCTTAATGATAATCAAAATATAAACTTACATACTATGAAACTATTAGATTTATTAAAAAAATCATGTTAAATATTAAAGTAATTTGAATTTCAATAAATTAATTTCTGATTCTTCTAGATATGTCGGTTCATCCATATTGAGCCAAGGGTTTTCTTTAATAAGAGCAATATCTATTCCTTTATTATTTGTTCCAGCTCAATTAGGTATTTGGAATATTGTGAACTTAGTTCTAACATATTCAAGTCATGCTCAATTAGGTTTAATGCACGGAATGAATAAAGAAATCCCAAAAATGAAAGGAATTAAAAACCCTTCAGAAGAAAAAAATATTAGAAACAGTATTTTTTGGGTAAATATTTTTTTACTTTTTTTAGCATTTTTTATCACTTTCATTGTTTCTTTTTATGTATCAAATTCTTTTAAGATGCCAATTAGAATATTGTCATTTGTTGTAGTTTTTCAAATGCTATTTTATTTTTATTTTTCTTTATTAAGGTCTGATTCAAAATTTAAAATAGTTAGTAATGGAATTTTTTTTTTAGCTGGGTTATCTACTTTTTTAGTAATTTGTTTTGCGTATTTTTTTAATAACCCTATTAATGGAGCTGTTGCTGGTTTAGGAATTTCGATTGGTATTGTATTATTGTATTGGATAATTAAAGGAAACTATTTTTTTGATTTTAAAATTAGTTATGCCTCTCTAAAAAAATGTTTTTTAGTGGGTTTACCAATTTGGGGGATAGGCGTGTTAGATTCTTTGACAGTTAGTATAGATAGATTTTTTATAGCATCAACTTACGATGAAGCGCAACTTGGTTATTATGCCTTAGGAATTATGGTTACTGGACTAATAGGGTTAATTCCCGGTTCTATTTCTAGTGTTTTATATCCAACAATGATTGAAGAGTTTTCAAAAAAAAATGATCCAAAAAGTAGTCAAAAATTATTAATAATTCCAAGTAGAATTATCTGGTCTTTAATGACAATTTTAATTTTCTTTAGCATAATTTTTCTTCCTATTATAATAACTCACTTATTGCCTAATTACATTCCATCAATAAAAATAATTCAAATTTTGCTTTTTGGTGCTTTCTTTATGTCATCTTCTCACATTCCAGCAATGTTTTTAATTTCAATTGACAAACAATTTCTTATAATTAAAACACAAATTGTGTGTGTTTTTTTTATTGTTTTATTTGACTCTATTGCTGTTTATTTAAATTATGGAATTGAAGTAATTGCTTATGGAACTTGCATTGGGTATATTATTTATGGCATGTCATGCTCAGTGATTTCATTAAATATTTTAAAAAAAAATAAAAAAGAACTATTAAAAATGATTTTTTATAAAACTTTCCCTATTTCAGTGATATCTTTAAATTATATTTTTTTTCAATTCTATTTAGAGCAACCAAATTATATGATTCAAACACTTAGTATGTTAGTTCAATTTGCATTTCTTTTATTTTCTTTATGGATAGTTAACAGAGATAAAGTTATTGTTAAATTAATTTTAGAAAAAATTAAAAATACTTAAATAAAAGTTTTATTTTTGTGAAAACTAAAAAAATGAAAAAAGTTATTGTTTTAGGTGGTGGTGGTTTTATCGGAGGTCATTTAGCAAAAAAGTTATTGAATGACGGATGTCATGTAAGAATTGCGGATATTAAAAATCATGAATATTTTAATCATAATGAAATTTGTCATGAATTTATTAAGTCCGATTTGAGAGATCCCAAAGCAGTTGAGTTGGTGATTAGTGAAGGCTGTGATGAAGTCTATCAATTAGCTGCAGATATGGGAGGAGCCGGATATATTTTTACAGGTGAAAATGATGCCAATGTAATGCATAATTCGGCCTTAATAAACTTAAATGTGGTTCATGAGTGTGTCAAAAAGAAAGTAAAAAAAATCTTTTATTCATCATCAGCTTGTATGTACCCTGAACATAATCAATTGGATCCAGATAATCCAAATTGTACTGAAGATTCAGCATACCCTGCAAGTCCAGATTCCGAATATGGATGGGAGAAATTATTTAGTGAAAGGTTGTACTTAACATTTAATAGAAATTATAAATTAAATGTTAGGGTTGCAAGGTTTCATAATATATTTGGCCCTTACGGAACATGGGATGGAGGAAAAGAAAAAGCTCCAGCTGCAATGTGTAGAAAAGTAGCTGAAAAAAATAATAATGAATTTATTGAAGTTTGGGGAGATGGTCAACAAACTAGAAGCTTTTTGTATGTTACAGAGTGCGTAGAGGCCATACAAAGATTAATGACTTCAAATTTCTTAGGTCCTGTTAATATAGGTTCTGAGGAAAAAGTTACGATTAACGAATTAGCAGATATGGCTATTAAAATATCAAATAAAAAAATTAGTATAAAAAATATTGATGGAGATGAGTTTTTTAAAAAATATGGTTTTAAATGCCCAGTTGGTGTAAGGGGGAGGAATTCTGATAATAAGCTATATAAAGAAAAAATTGGTTGGGAAGTTTCTGAAAAGCTTATCACTGGAATGCAAAAAACTTACGACTGGATTGATTCTAATGTAAAAAAGAAATAATATTTTAAAAATCAATATTTGATTTATTGATACAATTAATTTAAATATAATTATATGAAAAGAGCAATAATTACTGGAATTGCAGGTCAAGATGGAGCATTTCTTGCAGAGCTTTTATTAAATAAAGGATACGAAGTTATTGGCGCTGATAGAAGAAGGGTCGACAATGAATATTATAGATTATCAGATCTTGGAATAAAAGATAAAATTAATTTTGTTTATTTTGATTTATTAGAACAAAATAATATCAATAATTTAATTCGCAAGGAAAAGCCTGATGAATTTTATAATCTTGCTGCACAAAGTTTTGTTAAAGCTAGTTTTGATATGCCGATTTTAACATCTGATGTTGACGCTATGGGTGTTTTACGAATTTTGGATGCAATTAAAAATTATTCTCCTAAAACAAAGTTTTATCAAGCTTCAACAAGCGAAATGTTTGGTAAGGTTCAACAGATTCCTCAAAATGAAAAAACTCCTTTTTACCCAAGAAGCCCTTATGGTGTAGCAAAGTTATTCTCTCACTGGATGGTTGTAAACTATAGAGAATCATATGATTTATATTGTAGTTCAGGGATTCTATTTAATCACGAATCAGAGTATAGAGGAGCAGAGTTTGTTACTCAAAAAATAATTAAAAAAGTTGTTTCAATCAGTATGGGTGATAAAATACCACTTGTTTTGGGTAATATCGATGCTGAAAGAGATTGGGGTTATGCGAAGGATTATGTTGAAGGTATGTACTTAATGTTACAGCAAGATAAAGCAGATGATTTTGTTTTGGCTACTAACTCTAAAATTTCAGTGAGACGATTTATTGAAATTGCTTTTAAACATGTAGGTATAAATATTTCTTGGAATGGTGAAGGTTTAAATGAAAAAGGAATAGATTCTTCAACTAATAGAACAATACTTGAAATAAGTGAAGAATTTTATCGCCCAGCTGAAGTTGACCAATTAATTGGTGATTATACTAAAGCTAAAGATACTTTAGGTTGGGAGCCTACAACTTCTCTTGAAGAATTAGTAAAAATAATGATCGATCATTGTAAAAAATCTTTTTAATTAATTTAAAATTATTTAACAAAAGCTATTTTTGAAACTCCTTTTGATATCACAACATTTTTATCCAGATATGGTGTCCACTGGTCTTCATATGACCGAGCTTTCTGTAAAACTTAAGGAAAAGTATTCTGATATTGATATTTCTGTTTTTACTGCAAATAATTCTCGAAATCAATTTCAACATTCTTCAAAGAGTAAAGAATTATATAAAAATATTAAAATAAATCGAGTTTCAAACTTTGGAAAACATCATGGTAATTTAATTCAAAGATTATTTTTTTCATTGGGATTTAGTTTTAAAGCTGTTTATTTTATTTTGAAAAACAGCAAAAACTTTGATTTGTTGTTATTAACTACAAATCCTCCTTTTTTAGGAATTATTGCTTACTTAATTAATAAAATTTCAAAACTTAAATATATTGTAATTGCTTATGATATTTATCCTGAAATTTTAGTTAAAATGGGTATTTTATCTAACAAAAGTTTGATAAATTCATTATGGAAATGGATAAATATTAAAGTTTATAATAGCTCTGAACAAATTATTTCAATTGGAGATGATATGACGAAAGTTATCATTAATAAAATGAAGATAAAAGATCTGAATAAAATTAAACTAATTCACAACTGGTCTGATAAAAATAATGTATTTCCTGTAAAGAGAGAAGAAAATAATTTTATTTTAAATAATAATTTAACCAATAAAAAAGTCATTCTATATTCTGGAACATTTGGAAAAACACATAATATTGAAGAAATATTAAAAGCCTCTAACGAATTAGTTAATTTTCAAGAAATTTTATTTTTGTTTATTGGAGGAGGAGCTAAAAAAAAAATTATAGAGAATCATATCTTAAACTCAACTTCTTCTAATGTTATTCTCTTACCTTTTCAGCCTTTTGAAATCATCTCTCAAACTTTGTCCTCAGCAAGTATATCATTTGTTTGCTTAGATTCCAAATTCACTGGATTATCAGTACCTAGTAAAGCTTACGGGATTCTTGCCTCTGGAACACCAATTATAGGTATTTTAGATGTTCATTCAGAAATTGGCAGAACAATAATTGAAAATGAATGTGGATATGTTTGGAGCCCTATTAAGGGTGTTAAATTATCTAAGTTGATTATTCAGATTTTAAAGGATGATGATCATTTAAAAAAACTTAAAAGTAATTCTCTTAATACATTTTTAAGTAAATATGATATTTCAATTGCTGTTTCTAAATATTACTCGGTTTTTAAAAGCGTTCTAAATAACTAATTAGATAATTATGAAAATAAGAATTATTACCATTAACTATATAGAATTAACTTTTGCAGGATTAGAAGCATATAAAGATTTAAGCATTGTCAGAAAATAAATTAAACAACTCTGTTCATATTATTGATTCCATTGGAAAGACAGTATTACCCAACGGAAAGAAATTCGAAGATCATTTTACTTTTAATGGAGTTTCTTATTGGAAGGTTTACGAGTCATATAATGTTCTTTATTCTATCCCAAATTTTGATAATTTTAATAAATTTCAATTGTTTTTAGATTTTATTAAACCAAGTTTTAGTTATATTAAAGCTTTTATTATTGCCCTTTTTAAAATTTTTTCTTCTAAAAACAACGCTTTTAAGTCAAAAACTAATAGGGATTCAACTTTATTTTTATCATTTAATAACTATATGTTTAAGGATGTATTGTTTCCAGTTACAAAAACATATTCTGAATTAGAAAATGAGCATTATATTGTACTAAAGGAAAATAAAAAGGAAGAAAATAATATATGGAATTATTCAGAAAATTGGTTTAATCAATATTTGTCTCTTAAAAGGAAAATTAACAGTTCTATTAGTGAATTTTATAAAATGGGAGGGTACTCTTTGATTTTTAAAGGAAATACTGAACTCTCTTTTAAAGTAAGAAATACCTTAAGTTGGTTTATAAAATTTCATATCAAATTATTAGCTATTCGTCATATATTAATCGAAAACATTTTTACAAAACATAATATTAATTCGGTAATTTCCTCTGATGTTGCTGATGAAAGAAATAGACTCGTTATCTTAATTGCACAAAAGTATAAAATCAAGTCAATGCAGATTCAATTTGGCAGTGTCAATGAATTTGACAAGGAATGGTTAACTAATATTTCCGAAAAAATTGCTGTTTGGGGAAAATCAGATTCAAATAATTTACTGAATTTAAATATTGATAAATCAATTATAGAAATTACAGGATGTCCTCGATATGACTTTTATTTTAATTCTAAATCTGATAATAAAAAATTGTTTTTAAAGCATTTAAATATTGATTTTAAAAATAAAAAAATTGTTTTATTTGCCTCTGCAAGACAGCAAAAAGAATATGACAGCTTCTCTAATGTAAATCAATTATTAAATTTTAAAAATGACATTGTTGAGTGTGCCAAATCATTTAATAATATTATTCTATTAATTAAGCCTCATCCGTTAGAGGACATCTCCTTTTTGAATAAAATTACTAAAAATATAAAAAACGTTGTTGTACTTGATAAGGGATTAGATATAAGAAATTTTGTTTTATTGTGTGACAGCTTTATTTCTCTAGGGTCAACTGCTACTTTTGATGCTATTGTATGTAATAAATTTATAATTTGTCCAGTTTATGGGGGATGGTATTGGTCAAAATATTTAATGGAAAATAAATCCATTAATTTTGTTAATTCTAAAAGTGAATTATTTAATTCTTTTGAAAGTATTTCAAATAATTCATACCTTAGTCATATAAATAAGTTTAAAATTGAAAGAGAAAAATATTTAGATTCTAAGATAAATTTGTACGCAAATTCCTCTGAAATAGTTAAAAATTTAATATTAAATTTATGAAAATAGCTTTATTTCATAATTTGCCTTTTGGTGGAGCTAAAAGAGCTACTTACGAATTGATCAAAATCTTGTCAAATAATCATGATATAGATCTCTATTTAAATGATATGAAAACTGAGTCTTTTTTGGGTTTATCAAAGTACACCTCAAATACTTATTCATTTGATTACAGTTTTGATTTTAAAATTTCTTTATTAAATAAATTTTATAAATTTATTAGCTTATTTTTTTCATCATTAAAAATATCTTCAAAAATTAATAACTCAAATTATGACGTAGCACTTGTAATGCAATGTCATGCTTTTAATTCTCCACTTCTGTTAAGGTATCTAAAAATTCCAGTTCTTTATTACTGTCAAGAACCTCTAACCAAATTATTGGAACCCCACTACAATAATGCTAAATTTTTTAAAAAACTATATATAAATACATTAATTAAAATGGATAAGAAATCTTCATTCTTTCCTACAGTTATTGCTGCAAATTCCATGTATTCAGTTGAAAACATCTACAGATCTTATGGTAGATATCCTAAATTAAATTATTTAGGAGTAAATACATCCTTATTTAAACCAAATTTAACTATTAAAAAAGATAATTCAATAATCTTAGTTGGATCGTTAAACTCATCTAAGGGTCAAGATTTTGTTATCCAAAGTGTAGCTACCATGAAAGTTAAGCCAACTGTGAAATTTATTTATAATTTTAGCTATGGAGACAAAGACTATTTAAATAAATTAAAATTAGATTCTAAGAAATTTGGAATAAATATGGTTTTAATTAATATGGCATCCGATGAAGATTTAGTGAAGGAATACAATAAATCAAAATTGACTGTTTTTACAAGTAGATTAGAACCTTTAGGTTTAGTTCCTTTAGAATCAATGGCATGTGGAACACCTGTCATAGGTGTTTCAGAAGGAGGTATTAGGGAAACTATTAATAATAATATAAATGGAATTACTACAGAAAGAGATCCAGTTTTGTTTGGTAAAGCAATTACAAAACTAATCTCTGATAAAGATTTATGGGATTTATATAGAGACGCTGGATTGAAATCGGTTAGGGAAAAATGGACTTGGGAATCTTCTACGCATGTTTTAGAAAGTAATCTTAATTTAGCTGTCGATACATTTAACAAGAACTAATATAAACAATGTTTTTAGTTTCAATTTTTGGCTTATTTGCAATAAGTTTATTATTAATTTTTTTAGCATATAAAAGAGAAAGAGTAGTCTATTTCTTAGGGTTTCTTGTTTCTATAATTGGTATAAACGTTCATATAGGAGTTACTTTTTATTTATCTAGAATAGTTATAATCTTTTATTTAATTTCCTCTTTACTAAGAGAAATTATTATAAATATAAGATCAAAATGGGTATGGTTTCCTTTAATAATTTTATTTATTAAATTAATTTCCGTTATACTATCAGATAGGATTGAGGCTGGTTTAAGAATAATGTTTATTTATTTAAGTCTTTTAGTTATTTTTTGGATAATAATAAATGTTGCCAAAACATCAGAAATTGTTAAAAAAGGTTTAAAATTCTATATTTATGCTGGTCTTGTTCAGGGACTGTATGGAATTTATCAAGTTATTGGTGGTTTTAAACAATGGCCAACTTATCAAACATTACTTGAGGGTATTCCAATGGCAAATGATAGAACTCAAGATGGATATTTTTATAGCCAAACATTTAGAGCGATTGGATTTTTCTCTAATGATGTTAGTCACTTTGCTGGTTATATGGCTGGAATTCTATTATTAATGATTTGTTACATCATAGTGAAAAAATCCTATTTCAAATATTTTACTTTTATTATTTGTTTTATTGCACTAATGCTATCTCTTTCAAGAAGCGGTATAATAGCTTTTTTCGTTTTTGGACTTCCATCCTTATTTTTACTTTTAAAATATATTGGAGAATTTCCTAAAATCAAATTCTCATTTATTTTTAAAATTGTATTTTTTATAAGTATATCCACAATAATTGTTTCTAGTTCTGGTGTTTTTGAAAATATTACTAATCCGTTTCCTATTTTGTTTGATAGATTTTTAAATTTAACAGGATCAAATTCAAATTATTATTCAGGTTCTATGTCAGATCATCTTCTTACTAGAAGACTAGCTTTAGAGGCATTTATTACTAATCCCTTATTTGGTGTAGGGTTAGGGGTAAATGCAGACCCCTGGATATCTACTATTTCAAATGTGGGTTGGGCTGGATCACACAGTTATCATTTAGATATTTTAGGTCAAACAGGTATTATTGGTTCAATAGTAGAGTGGTTATTTATGCTTGTTGTTTGTAATTATATGTGGATAGGAATAAAAATAAAATCTTCTTCTCGAGAAGATAGAATATTTCTGGCTGGCTTATTATCTGTTTACATTACTATAATTTTAGGCAATTTTCTTTATTATTATTATTTAAATGACTTTGTTTGGTTTATTATGGGAAGTGGTATAGCGTTGAGTAGTTCAATTATTTCTAAATCTAAAATAACTATTTAACTATGAATATTTTATTTGTTGACGATGAAATTTATCCATTAGCTGGCGGAAGTGCAGAAAGGACATTAAAAATAGCTAGTTCTCTTGTTAAATTTAATCATAATGTAGATTTGTTAAGCCTTAACAGGAAATTTGATATTGATTTTGCAAAATCAAATGGAATAAATAATTATTTTTTATTAAAATCCTTTAGACTTTACAGAAAGTATTATGTTCCTTTAATTCCTTTATTTAAATTAAATAGTTTGGTAAAAAAATATGATGCAGTTCATATTTCTAAAAACTGGAGTCTATTAGCTTTTTTTATAGCTTTTTTAGCATATTATAATAAAACCCCATTTGTTTATTCTCCAATGGGCTTTATTAATACTTTTAATGATCAATCTGTAATTTTTAAAAAAATATTTTTAAAATTATTCACTTCATTCATATTAAATAAATGTAAATTTTGTATAGTTGTTTCTAAAAATGAGAAAAAAGATGTTTTAGGAATTATAAATAAAAAATCTAAAGTAATTCTAATCCCTAATGGATTTGTTGGTAAAGACTTTAGTTCAGTTCCTAAAAACAATAATTTTAGAAATAAAAACAACTTAAGTTCTAAAAAAATCATATTATCACTATCAAGAATGGATCCTATAAAAGGAATTCATAATCTAATTTCTGGTTTTATTGAATTTCAAAAAACAAACTCAAATTGGCAATTAGTTATTGTTGGAGGTCCTAAGAATAATTATTATGAAGATTTAAAAAATTTATCTTTTAATAATAAAGATATTTCCTTTATTAATCCTCTGTTTAATGACAAAAAAATTGAAGCTTATTATGCATGTGATTTATTTATAATACCATCCATATTTGATGCGATGACTATTATAGCCCTTGAGGCTGCTGCTTGTAGAAAGCCCATTATTATTTCTAAATCATGTGATTTTGATGAGTTATATGACAATAACGCATGTTTACAGATTAATCCAAATCAAAAATCTATTAAGAAAGCTTTAGAAAGAGCAGATTTAGATCCAGAATTGTTATATACTATAGCGCAAAATGCTCAAAATTTTGTTTATTCAAATTATGAATGGAATTTACTTGCAAAAAAGTATAATGAAACTTTCAGTAATTTACATTTATGAATCTTTAATTAAATATGAACTCTAAATTAGTATACATCGTTTTGGTTAATTGGAATAAAACATATTTAACAATTGACTGTATAAAATCTATAAACAAATCTGATTATAATAATTTTAAAATTGTTGTTGTCGACAATGATACATCTGATGGTTCATTAGGACTTTTGAAAGATTCAAATTTAAATTTCGATCTTATTTGTTTAAATTCAAATACAGGTTATACTGGAGGAAATAATGAGGGTATAAAATTCGCTTTATCAAAAAAATGCGATTATGTTTTTTTGTTAAATAATGACACTTTTATTAATTCAGATACAATATCTATTTTGATTTCAAAATTGAGTTCTACTAATGACATAGCAATTGCACAACCGAAGATATTAGCTTATCCTGACAAATCAATGATTTGGTGTGGTCCGACATCCATTAATAAACTTCTTATGAAGCCAAAATTAGTTGGTTTTGGTGAAAAAAATATTAAGGGCTATTTAGATGAAGAAACATTTATAGATTATGCTGTAGGGTGCGCAGCAATGATTAAGACTTCATTAATAAATGAAATAGGGATGTTAGATGATGATTACTTCGCTGGTTGTGAAGATGTGGACTATGGTTTTAGAACAAAGTTAGTTAATCAAAAAATCATATACATTCCTTCTTCAATTGTTTATCACTTAGAATCAGTGAGTGCTGGAGGGTCCGATAATCCAAAATATATATATATTCTGGTTAAGGCTTTTCTATTACTTTTTTCAAAATGGAACAAAAATATTTTTCATTTTACATTAATTAACCTTTATTTTTTACTGTATAATTTTAAGAGATCGTTTATACATCTTTTGAAAGGAAATTATAAGGTTCCACTGGCAATTTTAATTGGATATATTGACTTTGTTTTTAAGAAATATGGAAATAGAGATTATGATTATTTAAATAAAAAATAGTAATATGAAAGTAATTCTTACTGGAAGAAGTGGTTTTTTAGGTAACATTATTTATAATAATTTACAAAATCAAAAAATAATAACTTTAGGTAGAAAAAATTCTAATATCATTGCTGATATAACTAAAAAAATACCCCAGCTTCCAAAATGTGATCTTTTTATTCACTGTGCTGGAAAAGCACATTTCAAAAACTCTTCAAAGAGTTTCGAACATGAATATCAAAAAGTTAATGTTAAGGGAACGCAAAATATTTTAAACTCTTTAAAATCAAATGATTTACCTGAGTTTTTTGTATTTATTAGCTCTGTTTCTGTTTATGGTTTAGATTCTGGAAATTTAATTAATGAAAATCATCCTCTTTTAGCTAATGATCCATATGGAAAAAGTAAAATTGTGGCTGAGAAAATTGTTCTAGAATGGTGCTTAAAAAACAAGGTGATATGTTCTATTTTAAGACTTCCGTTATTAGTCGGTGAAAATCCAAAAGGTAATTTAGCATCCTTAATATACGGAATTAGAAAAGGATATTATTTTAATATCAGTGGAGTTAAAGCCCATAAATCTATGGTTTTGGCCTCTGATGTTGCAAAAAATATTATTAAAATATCAGCAATTGGAGGAACATTTAATTTGACTGATGGGGAAAATATTGATATTAACAGATTTAGCAATTATATTGCAAGAAAAATGTTTAACAAAAATATTTTGGTTATACCACTAATATTTGCTAAAATTGCAGCTAAATTTGGGGATGTTTTAAGATTTAATTTTTTTAATTCTAAAAAATTAAAAAAACTATCATCATCTTTAACATTTGATGATAGTTTGGCTAGAAAAACTTTTAATTGGAACCCTAAATCTGTTTTAAGCCAAAATGCAAATTTTAAAAATAAGTATGTATAAAGCAATAAATATAGAAAAGTTTATAAAAAAATTTGTTACTAAAAGAGAAGAGAGTTTGTTGAAAACTGATCTTAACAATTATGACAATAATTTAAAAAATAAAATTAATGATAAGTCTGTTATGGTTATTGGCGGAGCTGGTACTATAGGCTCGAGCTACATAAAGGCTTTATTAAAATTTTGCCCCAAAAAACTTATTGTCATTGATACCAATGAAAATGGTCTAACCGAACTAATTAGAGATTTAAGGAGTTCAAATTCATATAATCTCCCTGATCAGTTATTAACTTATCCTGTTAGTTTTTCTGACAAAGTTTTTGAAAAAATATTTAAAAGTCATGGTCCATTTGAAATAGTTGCTAATTTTGCAGCTCATAAACATGTTAGAAGCGAAAAAGATATTTTTTCAATTGAGGCAATGATTGAAAATAATGTTTTAAAAGCAAGACAGTTATTAGACTTGTTAGTTAAATATCCGCCTGAGCATTTTTTTTGCGTGTCAACTGATAAAGCTGCAAATCCTGTTAATGTTATGGGGGCAAGTAAAAAGTTAATGGAAGAACTAATTATGTCTTATTCCTCAAAAATACCAATTAAGACTGCAAGATTTGCAAATGTTGCATTTTCAAATGGAAGTCTTCCTTATGGTTTTATTGAAAGGCTAAAGAAAAATCAACCCTGGTCATGTCCATTAAATATTAGACGTTTTTTCGTGTCCCCAGAAGAATCTGGTCAATTGTGTTTGATAGCATCAATTCTTGGAGAATCTGGAGATATTTTTTTTCCAAAGCTAAATGAGGATATTGATATGATTCCATTTGATGAAATTGCAAAAGATCTAATGGCTTTTATAGGAATGGAAATTGAATACTGTGATAATGAAGATGAGGCTAAGAAAAAAATGAATTTATTAAATGATAAATCTCAAAAACACCCTGTATTTTTTTTTAACACTAATACTTCAGGTGAAAAAACTTATGAAGAGTTTTATACCAAAAACGAATCAGTTGATTTAGATTCTTTTTCTAATTTAGGAGTAATAAAAAATTCTTTGAAGAGAGATTTGACTGAAATTGACACAATTTTTAAAAAATTAAGTAATCTTTTTGAACAAAATAATTATGATAAAAGTGATGTCGTAAATATTTTAAAATCTTTTTTACCAAATTTTGAACACATTGAAACAGGGAAAAATCTTGATCAAAAAATGTAATTTAACTTATGATGTATAAATATTTTGTCAAAAGGTTTATCGATATTACTTTATCTTTATTTGCAATAATTATTTTTTTTCCATTTTTAACTCCTGTAATAATTGGTTTACTACTAACTGGCGAAAATTATGTATTCTATTTTCAGGACAGAATAGGTTTTAAAAATAAAAATTTTAAAATCATTAAATTTGCCACAATGCTTAAAGATAGTCCAAACCTTGGTTCTGGAATTCATACTACTAAGAATGACCCAAGAATACTTCCATTAGGAACTTTTTTAAGAAAAACCAAAATTAATGAACTCCCTCAGCTTATAAATATTTTAATTGGTGATATGTCAATTATAGGACCAAGACCTTTAGTTAAAAAAACATTTGATCCTTACAGTGATGAAGTGAAATCTTTAATTTATAATGTCAAACCAGGTTTAAGTGGAATTGGATCTATTGTTTTTAGAAACGAAGAAGATTTATTAGCAAATTCGCAAATTCCAATGAAAGAATTTTATGAAACTAAAATCTCACCCTATAAGGGTAGACTAGAATTGTGGTATCAAAAAAATTTATCTTTCTACACTGATTTTATGATAATTATTATGACTTTAATTACTGTCGTCCGTCCTAATGATAAATTAATATATAAGGTTTTTAAATCTTTACCAAAAAAATAAAAATATGAAAGGTATAATTTTAGCCGGTGGATCTGGAACTAGGCTTTATCCAATCACAAAAGGTGTGTCTAAGCAATTACTATCGATTTATGATAAACCAATGATATATTATCCTATTTCAGTTTTAATGTTATCGGGTATTAGAAATATTTTAATTATTTCAACTCCTCATGACTTACCAAATTTTCGCAATCTTCTTGGATCAGGAGCTGAGCTTGGATTGAATTTTGAATATAAAGAACAACCCTCGCCGGATGGTCTAGCTCAAGCATTTATTTTAGGCGAAGATTTTATTGGAAATGATGATGTTTGTTTAGTTCTAGGAGATAATATATTTTATGGTGATGGTTTTTCAAATCTACTTCAAGATGCAGTAAGATATACATCAAATTTAAAAAAGGCAACAGTTTTTGGATACTATGTTACTGATCCTGAAAATTTTGGTGTTGTTGAATTTAACAATAAAAATGAGGCAGTTAGTATTGAAGAAAAACCAAAATCACCTAAAAGTAATTATGCGGTTGTTGGGCTTTACTTTTACCCTAATAATGTTATAAATATTTCAAAATCAATTAAACCCTCTGATAGGGGAGAGTTAGAGATATCCTCAGTTAATGAAGAATATTTGAAGAAGGAAGAAATTAATGTGAAAATTATGGGAAGAGGTTTTACTTGGTTGGATACAGGAACTCATGATTCATTGTTAGAAGCATCAAACTTTATACATACAATTGAAAAACATTCTGGTTTAAAAGTAGCTTGTTTAGAAGAAATTTCTTTTAAAATGGGATATATAAATGAAAATCAATTATTAAATCTCATCGATCCTTTAAAAAAGACAGGTTACGGAAAATATTTATTAAAGCTATTAAATGAAGATAAGTAGATTAAAAATTAAAGAAGTTTTAGAAATTAGACCTGATCCGATTTTAGATAGTCGAGGAAGTTTTTCTGAAACCTTTAGAAAAGATATTTTAGAAAGTTTTGTTGGTCAAAATATAAATTTTTGCCAAGAAAATGAATCAACTTCAGTTAGTAATGTTTTTAGAGGACTACATTATCAGCTATTCCCATTTGCTCAATCAAAGCTAATTAGTGTCGTTGAAGGTAAAATTTTAGACTTTATTGTTGATATAAGAAAAGGATCTTCAACATTTGGAAAGAATATTCAAATTGAACTTTCAGATAAAAATAAAAAACAAGTTTTTATTCCAAGAGGCTTTGCTCACGGTTTTCATATTTTGAGTAAGGAGGCTACAATTGTTTATAAAGTAGATAATTATTATTCTAAAATACATGATAGAGTTATAAATATTAATGATACCAAACTGAATTTAAATATTGACTTGAAAACAATAATATTGTCTGACAAAGATTTTAATGCTCCAAATTTAGCAGATGCTGATTTGTTTAATATTAATGATGATTTATATGAATAACGTACTAATCACGGGGTCTAATGGTCAACTAGGTAGTGAGTTAAAAAAACTTTCAGTCGAACATAAAAATTTTAATTTTTTTTTCAAAGATTTACCAGAACTAAATATATGTGAATATGATTTACTAAAAGAAATAGTTCTTTTTAATAAAATAGATATAATCATTAATTGCGCAGCTTATACATCTGTTGATAAAGCTGAAAATGAAATTGAATTAGCTTATTCTGTTAATTCCAATGCTAATAATAATTTAGTATCTATTGTTGAAGAAATTAATGGAAAACTAATTCATATTTCAACAGATTATGTTTTTGGTGGTAGCAGTAGTGTAGCTTATTCAGAAAATGATTTAACTAATCCATTAGGAGTATATGGAAAAAGTAAGTTAGAAGGCGAGAATATTATCTTAAACAGTAATATAGATTCTATAATTATAAGAACGTCATGGCTATATTCTAGTTTTGGAAATAACTTTGTTAAAACAATGTGTGATTTAATGAGTAAAAAAAGTTCAATAAATGTTATTAATGACCAGATTGGATCCCCTACTTACGCCAAAGATTTAGCAGAGACTATAATCAGTATTTTAAATTATAATAATTGGATTTCTGGTTTATATCATTATTCAAGTCATGGAGAAATATCTTGGTTTGATTTTGCAAATGACATAAAGGAGCTAGGAGGTTTTAATACAGAAATTAAAGCTGTAAATACTGATCAATACCCTACTTTAGCTATGCGTCCCAAATACTCTTTATTAAATAAAAGTAAAATTAAAGAAACTTTTAATATTGAAATTCCTTTCTACAAGGACAGTCTAAAAAAATGTATTAAAATTTTAAAAAATGAAAAATAATATTTTAGTTACTGGAGGTGCTGGTTTCATCGGTTCTCACTTAGTAAGATTACTTGTGAATAAATATCCAGATTACCAAATTGTTAATTTAGATGTATTAACATATGCAGGTAATTTAGAAAATTTAAAAGATATTGAATCTAAAGAAAATTATAATTTTGTAAAGTGTGACATTTGTGATTATGAAAAAGTAAAACAAATTTTTATTGATTATAAAATTGATTCAGTGATTCATTTAGCAGCAGAGTCACATGTTGATCGATCAATTAAGGATCCATTCACTTTTGCTAACACCAACGTAATGGGAACTCTTAGCTTACTACAAGCTGCAAAACTATATTGGAAAGAAGATTTTACTAATAAATTGTTTTACCACATCTCAACTGACGAGGTGTATGGTTCACTTGGTGAAAAAGGTTTCTTTACTGAATCTACAAAATATGACCCTCATTCTCCTTATTCAGCTTCAAAAGCTTCTTCAGATCATTTTGTTCGAGCTTTTTATGATACCTATAACTTACCTGTTGTGATTTCAAATTGTTCTAACAATTATGGTTCATATCAATTTCCAGAAAAATTGATTCCGTTATTTATAAATAATATTGTAAACAACAAGCAGCTTCCTGTTTATGGTAAAGGAGAAAATGTGAGAGATTGGTTGTTTGTTAATGATCATGCGAGAGCTATTGATGTCATTTTTCACAAAGGTAAACTAGGAGACACCTATAATATTGGTGGCTTTAATGAATGGAAAAATATTGATTTAATTAAAGTGTTGATTAAAACTGTAGATCGTTTGCTAGGAAAGGAAGAAGGAACCTCTAATAAATTAATTACTTATGTAGTCGATAGGGCTGGTCATGATCTTAGATATGCTATAGATTCCACAAAATTAAAAGATGAATTGGGCTGGGAACCTTCTTTACAATTTGAAGAAGGAATTGAAAAAACAGTAGCTTGGTATTTAGAAAATACGTCATGGTTAAATCAAGTGACCTCAGGAAAGTACCAAAAATATTATCAAAAAATGTACAACAAATAAAAAAAATGTATCAAGAAATAAAAAACAACTCAAATCTTTTGGATTCTCGTGGTTACTAAGGAAGTTTAACTGTTTTTAATTTAAGGACACATGCTTATATAACTATGCTACCGAAAGCTGTGGGGTATTCATGTAAATGTAAGTTTAACCAGTTTAAGAGGTTTAGAAGTTGCTGAATTGAAGTAACAGGATATGCCTATGGTCTAGGCTTATCATTATGGAACACAGTTTGTGAAGTAAGGTTGAGGTAGTGTCCATTGAGGAGTGTTATCGCTGAAACCAACGCATTGTGAAACACTACTCACATCCCAATCTCCTATAGGTTGATTAAAATTTGAAGCATTAAAAAACATATACCACATTTCATCTACATTACTTACATCCCAATTATTTATGGGCTGATTAAAGGCTGAATTACCTTCAAACATTCTTCCCATTTTATCCGCATTACCAACATTCCAATTTTCTAGAGGCTGATTAAAGGCTGAATTATCTTTAAACATCGCATACATATCAGTTAAATTTCTTACATCCCAACTTGAAATATCTTGATTAAAAGCAGATTCTTCAAACATCTCAGACATACTTATCACGTTACTTACATCCCAACTGGAAATATCCTGATTGAACACATCGTTTTGATAAAAAAACTTCTCCATTTGTATAACTCTTGAAGTACATACAGAAGAAATATCTGCATTATTGACAATCCTCTGTCTAAGATTAAGCTCGCTCACAACAGTATATTCAATTCCATTAATAGTCCCTACGTCTCCTATATTAGCAGATTCACAAGCTTTTATGGTTATTCCATTTTCGCCTAGATAGACTACATCACAATTTGTAGGCTCGTCATTCACATGAGTCATAAATCTTCTTATTTCTTTATCTTTATCTGCATAAAGATCAGCTACAGGATTAATCGCAAACGTTCTAAAGTAGTAAGCTGTATTTGGCTCAAGGTTTTCTAGTGTTGTGTTTACAGAAACTCCATCCACATCCAAGTTAATTTCAAAATCGCCTAAGACTGGCTGGCGTTGTGTTGAATAAACAATGCCTTGTCTTTGGGTACTAACAGTATCACAGTTAATTGATGCAGTGCTTATAACACCACTTAATATAGCTGATGTTCTGGTTATATTAGTGGCTGGCAATGTAGATAAACTAACCTCATCAACACAAAGAACTTCATAATCACTAGAACATGCTAAGATTAAAAAAGCGAAGAGTAAGAGTGGTTTTTTCATAAGTAAATTGATTGATTATTCAAATATAAGAAATGTTGGTTTAACCTATTTAAGGGCTTTAGAAATAGCTGAATTAAAAAAAAAGATATACCTATGGTTTTGCAATGATTGCAACACGGACTGTAGTCTCTATTGAGAAATTAAGTGTTTAAAGATTAATATAATAGATCGCTATTTACGTGACAACCCATAATGTAAAGTAGCAGGAATTGTTAATAATATAATTTTGAGATCAAATAAAAATGTCCAATTTTGGATATAAAATCGATCCAATTTTACACGTGAACTCATTTGATGATAGTTTGTAATACTGCCTCTATAGCCTTTCATTTGAGAGAGTCCTGTTATACCTGGTTTAGTCTGATGCCTTAAAGAGAATTTTTCTAC
>Ga0209384_1000149_pt1 | contig 48822 bp, 38 predicted proteins | sample CoawatmetaG05DNA_FD_187511 | JGI IMG/M metagenome (GOLD analysis project Ga0209384, IMG submission 187511) | Marine microbial communities from the West Antarctic Peninsula - Coastal water metaG058-DNA (SPAdes) (version 2) | ecosystem: Environmental > Aquatic > Marine > Coastal ... | reverse complement strand
AAATATGATATATATGGAGTTTACAAACAATTATCTAACCCTTATTTTGATAAGGTTATAAAAAAATCAAGAAGCAAATTTAACGGTAAGTTAATTAGCACTAAAGAAGCTATACCGAGGATAGGGAAAAACACTAAGTCAAAAGATTTATGTTTATATGGCTTTGCCTCTGACCAAACTCCAAAATTAAAAAGAGCTTTCCACTGGGGGAAATTCATGAATGTTCATGTGCCTATACACACAGGAGCTGAAATGCTTGCTAAGAAATATAACTTAGCAATAGCGTTCTTATCAGTAGAAAAAATAAAAAGAGGTTATTATATGACCACATTTGAAAAAATCACAACTACTCCAAGGGATTATAAGGATTTTGAAATTTCAGATCTTTTTATAAAAAAGGTAGAGAAGCAAATTATAGAAGCGCCTGAGTTTTATACTTGGACGCATAAAAGATGGAAACACAAAGACAAAGACCCATCTAAAAAATTATAATTACAGAAACTTATCCGATATATCTTTAATGAATTTGTTAGCTAGTTTATCTGCTAATTCTTGAGTTTTAGCCTCACTATATATTCTTATTATAGGTTCTGTATTACTTTTTCTTAGTTGAACCCAAGATTTTTCAAAGTCAATCTTCAATCCATCAATAACATTAATATTTTCTGAAGAATGTTTATCCATTAAAAAATCTTTAATCGCATTAAAATCTAAGTCATCACTAAGTTGAAGTTTTTGTTTACTCATAAAGTATGGCGGATACTCTTGCTTTAACTTAAGAACAGAAATATTTTTTTCAGCTAATAAATTTAAAAATAAAGCTATACCTACAATTGAGTCTCTTCCATAATGAGATTTTGGATAGATAACTCCTCCGTTACCCTCACCTCCTATAACTGCATTATTTTTTTTCATCATTTCAACCACATTGACTTCTCCTACTGCACTAGATTCATAAAAACACCCATGCTTAATAGTTACGTCTCTTAAAGCGCGTGTAGAGCTTAGATTACTAACTGTAGATCCTGGAGTTTTACTAAGGACAAAATCTGAACAAGCAACTAATGTATATTCCTCTCCGAAAACACTACCATCTTCACATACAAAAGCTAAACGATCTACATCTGGGTCAACTACAATTCCAAGATCTGCACTGTTCTCTATTACTAGCTTTGACAGGTCTTTTAAGTTTTCCTTTAATGGTTCAGGGTTGTGAGGAAAATGTCCATTTGGTTCACAGTAAAGTTCAATTACCTCTACTCCTAGTTTTTTTAAAAGTTTTGGCACAGCGATACCTCCAGTTGAATTCACCGCATCAACTACTACTTTAAATTTTGAAGATTTGATTTTTTCTACATCTAAAACATCTAATGATAAAACTTGATCGATATGAATATCTATATAATTATCAACTTGCGTTATTTTACCTAGTTTATCCACTTCATTATACTCAAAATCACAATTTTCTGCTAATTCTAAAATCTCAACTCCATCACTAGCATTAAGGAATTCACCCTTATTGTTCAACAACTTTAAGGCATTCCACTGCTTAGGATTATGACTAGCTGTAATGATTACTCCTCCACTAGCATTTTCTAAAGGAACAGCTATCTCTACAGTTGGAGTTGTTGAAAGTCCGATATCTACAACATCAAAGCCTAAGCCAACTAATGTATTCATCACCAAGTTTTGAACCATAGAGCCTGAGATTCTTGCATCTCTACCAATGACAATTTTATTTAAACTACTATGACGCTTAATCCAAACTCCATAAGCAGAAGTGAATTTTACAATATCTAATGGAGTAAGGTTATCCCCTACTAACCCACCTATTGTTCCTCTAATACCTGAAATTGATTTGATTAATGTCATTTAATATATATTTTATACAAATATACTACATCATAGTTTCAATTCTAATTTTGAATAAGTATTTTAGGACAAAAAAGCACCAAATCATGTTATATCGATACTTAATTTTACTGATCATATTTTCTCAATTTAGCTGCAATAACAAAAAACCTATAAGAGGAGTTGTTTCAGAAAATGCAATGGTAGTTACCGCTAGAGAGGAAGCCTCTAAAATTGGAATTGAAATATTAAAAAAAGGTGGGAATGCTTTTGATGCAATGGTAGCAACAGAACTAGCTTTAGCTGTAGCCTACCCTTATGCTGGAAATATTGGCGGTGGTGGCTTTATGGTTTACAGAAAAAATAATGGAGATACAGGAGCATTAGACTACAGGGAGAAAGCTCCGATGGGCGCAACTAAGGACATGTACTTAGATAAAAATGGTGATGTTATAAAGGGCTTAAGTACAGTTGGAGGACTAGCAGTAGGAGTTCCAGGTACAGTAGCTGGTATGTTTGAAGTGTATGAAAAGTTTGGCTCTCTACCAATTGAAGAAATCTTTGAGCCAGTGATTAAGCTAGCTTTAAAGGGGGTTATAGTAACAAAAAAGCAAGAGGCTAGATTAAAACAATATTATCCACAAATTAATAACCAAAATACTTTCTGGGATGGAGAAAGGGAAAAAGAGTTTGAGAAAGCTAAGCTGTGGATGAAAACCTGGAAAGAGAATGACACGATAAAATACCCCGCGTTGGCGAATACATTAAAAAAAATAATGCAAAATGGAAAGAAAGAATTTTACGAAGGAGAAACAGCAAAAAAATTAGTAAATTTTATTCAAAAAAATGGTGGAATAATAACCATGGAAGATTTAGAACTATATAAACCAAAATGGAGAGACCCTATAGTTTTTGAGTATGATGATTTAAAAATAATTTCAATGTCCCCCCCTTCTAGTGGCGGAATTTGTTTAGAACAAATTATGAAAATGATCAATCCTTTTGATCTTGAAAGCTATGGTCACAATTCAGTTGATTATATAAAGGTTTTAGTTGAAGCAGAAAGAAGAGCATACGCCGATAGAAGCTTTTATTTAGGTGATCCTGATTTTAATGAAATTCCTTACAAAGAGATTACTAGCCAAAAATATTTATCAGATAGGATGAAAGGCTTTTCTTTTTCTACCCCTACTCTATCAAAAGATCTCAATCCAGGAAGTATAAATATAAGTGAGAGTAATGAGACTACTCATTATTCAATTTTAGATCAGTTTGGTAATTCTGTTTCTGCAACAACTACGTTAAATGGAGCTTATGGCTCAAAACTATATTCTGATGAATTAGGTTTTTTCCTAAATAATGAAATGGACGATTTCAGCAGCAAGCCGGGAGTACCTAATATGTTTGGGCTTATTGGTGCTAAAGCCAATAGCATTGAACCTGGCAAAAGAATGTTAAGCTCAATGACTCCAACTATAATTGAAAAAAATAATGAATTATACATGGTTTTGGGAACCCCAGGCGGCTCAACAATAATAACCTCTGTACTTCAAAACATATTAAATGTTCATGAGTTTGGAATGACTATGCAAGAAGCTGTAAATGCAGCAAGATTTCATCACCAGTGGCTACCAGACGTAGTTCTTTTTGAAACAACTGGGTTTAACAAAAGTGTTGTGGATAAATTAGAAAAAGATGGCTACAAAACTTATTTTGATAGTTCAAAAATAAGTTCAAAAGTTGAGGGTATATTAGTTTTAAATGACGGAAAAATAGAAGGTGGAGCTGACAAAAGAGGTGATGATAAAGCTATTGGATTTTAAAAATATAAACACACTATTTATTACATTAAGAATCATAAAATTGTAGATTTGTAGCATGAAAGAAATCGAGAGTAAAATTGAGATTAGAGGAGCTAAATCGCATAACTTAAAAAACATTGATGTCTCTATTCCTAGAGATAAATTAGTTGTGATTACTGGACTATCAGGCAGTGGTAAATCTTCTTTAGCATTTGATACTATATACGCCGAAGGACAAAGAAGATACATAGAAACTTTTTCGTCTTATGCAAGACAGTTTTTAGGGAATTTAGAAAGACCTGATGTTGATAAAATTGATGGGCTATCTCCTGTTATTGCAATAGAACAAAAGTCAACCAACAAATCTCCAAGATCTACAGTAGGAACAATTACTGAAATTTATGATTTTTTAAGATTACTTTATGCTAGAGCTAGTGAAGCATATAGTTATAAAACAGATAAAAAAATGGTCAGCTACTCAGATGATCAAATAATCGAATTGATTCAAAAAAATTATTCCAATAAAAAAGTAATTCTTTTATCTCCGGTTATTAAATCTAGAAAAGGTCATTATCGAGAGTTATTTGAACAAATAAGCAAGCAAGGCTTTACTCAGGTTAGAGTTGATGGTGAAATTTTAGATTTAACAAAAGGGCTTAAATTGGATAGGTATAAGATTCATGATATTGAAATAGTAATAGATAAGTTAAAGCTAAGTAATGATGTAAATAATCAAAAAAGATTATTAGAGAGTATTAAAACTGCAATGTATCACGGTGAAGGAACAATTATGTTAGTGAATATAGAAGATAATTCTTTTAGGTATTTCAGTAAAAACTTAATGTGTGAATCAACTGGAATTTCATATCAAAATCCAGAACCAAACAACTTCTCATTTAATTCTCCAAAAGGTGCTTGTGAAAATTGTAATGGGATTGGGATTGTTAATGTGGTTAACGTAGATAAAATCATAGTTGACAAAAATAAATCAATAGAAAATGGGGGAATCTCTGTTTTGGAGAATAAAAAAGGATCATGGATATATAAACAAATTGAAACTATTGCTAGAAAACATAATTTTAGCTTAAAGGATCCAGTAAAAAATATTCCAAAAAAAGCTATTGAAATGATTCTTTACGGAGGAAAAGATGATTTTATCGTTGAAAGTAAATCTTTAGGAGTTAAAAGAGAATATAAAATTGATTTTGAAGGAATTATTAATTTTATCAAATATCAATTTGACAATGCAGAATCTATGTCTATAAAAAGATGGGCTAAGAACTTCATGAATAGTATAAAGTGTGAAGATTGTAATGGAACCAGATTAAATAAAGAATCTCTTTATTTTAAAATAAACGATAAAAATATTGACGAGCTAGTTAATAAAGATATTTCAGAACTACTGGAATGGTTTAAAAACTTGGATGATAAGCTTAATGAAAATCAAAAGAAAATATCTGAAGATATTAACAAAGAAATAAAAAGTAGACTGCAGTTTTTAATTAATGTTGGTTTAGATTATTTAACTCTTAGTAGGAGTGCGAAAACTCTATCAGGCGGAGAAAGTCAAAGAATTAGATTAGCAACACAAATTGGCTCTCAACTAGTTGGAGTTTTGTATATCCTAGACGAACCAAGCATAGGTCTTCACCAGAGAGATAATGAGAAATTAATAAAATCTTTAGAATCCCTGAGGGATATTGGTAATTCTATTATTGTTGTCGAACATGATAAAGATATGATGGAAAGTGCAGATCACATTATCGATATTGGCCCTTTTGCCGGCAAGCACGGAGGTGAAATAATTTCTCAAGGAAATTTGAGTGATATAAAAAAAAGTCGCTCACTAACGGCTGATTATCTAAATAATATTAAACAAATTATAAGGCCAAAAAAAAGAAGAAGTGGTAATTCTAAAGAGATTATTCTAACTGGCTGTACAGGGAATAATTTAAAAAATGTAAGCTTAAAGATTCCTTTAAACAAAATGATTGGAGTAACTGGAGTTTCCGGTAGTGGAAAATCTTCATTAATTAATGAAACTTTATACCCAATAATGAATAATTATTATTTTAATGGTTTTAAGGATATACTACCTTATAAATCAATAAAAGGACTTGAACATATAGATAAAGTTATAGATATAAATCAGTCACCAATCGGAAGAACACCAAGAAGTAATCCTGCAACGTATACAGGATTATTTTCTGAAGTTAGAACATTATATTCTAAAGTACCTGAATCTTTAATTAGAGGATATAAGCCTGGAAGATTTAGTTTTAATGTCACTGGAGGTAGATGTGAAAACTGTAAAGGTGGTGGATTAAAACTTATAGAAATGAACTTTTTACCGGATGTATTTGTAAAGTGTGAAGTATGCTTAGGTAAACGGTTTAATCGTGAAACATTAGATATTAGATATAAAGGAAAGTCAATCAGCGATGTTCTTCAAATGACAATAAATGATGCAGTTAGTTTTTTTGAACATATACCAAAGATTTATAAAAAATTAAAGACTATTCAGGATGTTGGTTTGGGCTATATAAGTTTAGGTCAACAAAGCACTACATTATCTGGAGGTGAAGCTCAGAGAATCAAATTAGCAAGTGAATTATCTAAGATTGATACAGGTAATACTTTCTACATACTTGATGAACCTACCACTGGTCTACATTTTGAAGATATTAGAGTTTTAATGATAGTTTTAAACAAATTAGTAGACAAAGGAAACACAGTGCTAGTAATTGAACATAATCTAGATGTAATAAAAATGGTTGATCATATAATCGATATAGGCCCAGAGGGTGGGAAAAATGGAGGTGAAATAATTTTTAAAGGAAAACCAGAGGACATCATAAATAATAAATTAAGTTACACTGGACAATTCTTAAAAAAAGAATTAAATTAGAATAAAAAATAAATATGTCAAAATTAAATCCAAAAGGTTGGAATGAAATAAAAACAAATGATTCATGGGCTATATTCAAGATCATGGGGGAATTTGTCCAAGGGTTTGAAAAAATGAGTAAAATTGGACCTTGTGTATCTATATTTGGGTCTGCAAGAACTAAAAGGGATGATAAGTATTATCAACTTTCAACGGAAATAGCTCAAAGTATAGTCAAGTCTGGTTACGGAGTTATTACTGGAGGTGGACCTGGAATTATGGAGGCTGCTAATAAAGGTGCAAAGGAAAATGATGGTAGGTCTGTAGGTCTATGTATTGAATTACCATTTGAACAGTTTGACAACGTCTACATTGATAATGACAAAAAAATTGATTTTGATTACTTTTTTGTAAGAAAAGTTGTGTTTATGAAATACTCTCAAGGTTTTGTAGTAATGCCTGGTGGTTTTGGAACATTAGATGAACTTTTTGAAGCTATAACGCTTATACAAACTCATAAAATTGAGAAATTTCCTATTATTTTAGTTGGAACTGAGTTTTGGTCAGGCTTAATGAGTTGGATTAAAGAAACATTACTAACTCAAACAAATAATATCAGTAAAAAGGATCTTGATCTAATTCACGTTGTAGATACTAAGGAAGAAGTTGTAGAAATACTCGAAGGATTTCATAAAAGTTTTGGCCTTAGTCCTAACTTTTAATAAATCAAGTTTTGAAAAACTATTTAACTCTTTTATTAACCCTAACTACTACCCTATTATTTTGTCAACATGACATGCAAATCAAGGTTGAATTAGACACTCTTTTAAACATATTAAAAGTAGATCAACAAATAGAATTAGAAGAATCAAAAAAAGGCAAACAAGATTCAATTATTTTAATCGACTGGAATAATAGTTTTATTTCAAAAAACACTGCTTTAGCAAAGAGTTTTGCTGAAGAATATAATAATAAAATACATTTTGCTAAGGAAAAAGAACGCGGATTTACTGCTATATCTAGCGTAAAAGACAGTAATAATAATGAACTAGATTATTACAGATTAAATGGACATGAGGACATAATAGTAGTCAAGCTGGATTCTTTAGATACTACAATAAAAATCAAATACGCAATAAAGGTTCCAAGCAGTAAATTTACTGGTTTTGGATACACAAACTCTAAAGATTATTATTTACAGTATTGGCATTTAGTCCCAGCCTTGAATTTAGATAATTGGACCTACTACAGTAATAAAAATTTAAATGACATCCCTTCTTCTAAATACAATATATCTTCCTTAGAAATAAAGACACCAAATAATTATAAAATAACAACAGAACTTAGAGAAACAAAAAGTGAATTGTCTAGTGGTAATAGTTTTAAATATAGTTTTTGGGAATCAAAAGAGTTATATGACCCAAAGATATACATAGAAAAAGAAAGGTCTTTCAATAAAATAGATGGTAGCGAACTTGTTTTTTTAAAAAATAAAAATAAAGAAAGTTATAATTTAAATAAAAGTCAGCTTAAAGAGAGTACTAAAAAAGTATTTGATTTTTTAAGAAAAGAGTTAAACATTAGCAATGAAAATAAATTTATAATTAGTGATGTAGATTACAATAATAATAAAATTTATGATTTAAATATTATTTCCAAGATATTGCAGGTTTATCCTGAGAATTTCAACTATGAATTACAGCTTCTTAAAGTACTATTAAGTAAAGTTTTAGATAATTCATTAATTACTAACCCAAGATCGGAATATTGGCTTAAAGATGGCATTCAGACTTACATAATGATAAGTTATGTTGAGGAATTCTATCCGAAAATATCTTTAGCTGGTAGTTTATCTAAGTTTCCTGGATTAAAAAAACTATACGCTTCAAAGTTAAACTATAATGACAAATATTTTCTAGGTATACTACACATGCATAGAATAAATAATACACAAAAATTAAGTATACCTAAAGATTCGCTATTGAAATTTAATGAAAGAATAGCTAACAATTATAAATCTGGTTTGTTGCTATATAATTTGAGTACTAAAATTAAAAAATTAAAATTCTCTAATATAGTAAGTAACACGCTGAAAATGAAAAATGAGAACTCTGCATTATATTTTAAAAATAAAATAAATAAGCTTTTTGGCAATAACAACTTGTATTTAGATTCACTAATAGATATTAAAAATATTAATCACTTAAAATACTATTCTAAGACAACAACTTTAAAGGAATCTTTAAAACATAAACCTTTTAAAATAAAATTAGCTAAAGATATTGAAGATCCAAATTTTAATCACATATACATATCTCCGATAATTAGCTACAAAAACATATATGATGGTGTGAATTTAGGAGCTGAAATTCACAATAAGTCTATATTTAAAAGAGAGTTTAATTACAAATTCAAACCACTATACAGCACTAATTCAAAACATCTGTCTGGTTCAGCAATTATTTACAATTCAAAAAACATTAGAAATAAAGATTTGTTTTTAGTTAACTATGGTATGTATGCTAATATTATTTCTAATAATCAAAATTCATTAGCTAAGATATATTCTTCATTTGTTAATTTTAATTTTAGAAAAAAAATTAATTTAAGATCTAATAAAAGAAGCTCTTTAGGCGCAAGGTTTTTAAAAATTTCCCATGAGGGGGAAGTTATTACCTCACCAGAATATCAAATTTTTAACTTAAAGTACACTAGTTTAAATCCTGGATTAATAAATCATAAAAAATGGTTTATTGATTACCAACTTTCTGAGAAATTTTCAAAAATTTCATTTAGTTATGAATTTAGAAAATTATATGAAAATAACAGAGAGTTAAATGTCAGAGTTTTTACTGGATACTTTATACACAACAACTACAATCAAGCTAATAGTTATTTTAACTATTCATTAGATAGACCTACAGACTACCTGTATGATTACAATTATTATGGAAGATCTGAAAATAACGGGTTTTTTAGCCAGCAGATAATAATGGCAGAGGGAGGCTTCAAATCAAAGCTAATAAATTCAAATAGTAATAATTTCATATCAACTATAAACTTAAGTTCAACAATTTGGAAAAATATCCTGCTATATGTCGATTTAGGTCTGCTAAATAATAAAGAAAGTCCTCAATTTAGGTTTGTTTATGATACCGGTTTACGTTTAAACATAATAGCTGATTATTTTGAAATATACTTTCCTATTAAATCAAGTGAAAGTTTTGATCTGGTTAATTCTAATTATAAAGAAAAAATCAGATTTTTATTCACTTTTGAACCAGATGTTCTTTTAGGTCTATTTAGAAGGAAATGGTACTAAGTTTAATCTCCGTAATTGCGTAAAACGTATAGATTAACTACATTTGCAAAATATTAATCACCTAAATTAATGACGAAAATTTCAAAAGAAGTTAATCCAGCTTTGTCTTACAAAGATTTTATTAAGGAAGTCATTAATGATTACAAAATTGCTGTAACTAGTAGAGAGTGTAGTATACTAGGAAGAAAAGAAGTTTTAACAGGCAAAGCTAAATTTGGAATATTTGGAGACGGGAAAGAAATTCCTCAGCTAGCTATGGCAAAGAGCTTTAAAAATGGTGACTTTAGATCTGGTTACTATCGTGATCAAACTTTTATGATGGCAATTGGAAAGCTTACTTCACTAGAGTTTTTTGCGGGCTTATATGCTCACACAGACTTAGATCATGACCCAATGAGTGGAGGTAGACAAATGGGAGGTCATTTCACTACGCATAGCTTAGATGACAACTACGATTGGAAAGACTTAACTGCACAAAAAAATTCGAGTGCTGATATTTCACCCACAGCAAGTCAAATGCCTAGACTTTTAGGTCTAGCTCAAGCATCTAAAATTTATAGACATAATAAAAAAACTGATTCTGTAAGATTCTCTAAAAATGGTAATGAAATTGCTTGGGGAACTATTGGAAACGCTAGCACTAGCGAAGGATTGTTTTTTGAAACAATAAATGCAGCTGGAGTATTACAAGTTCCTATGATAACCAGCGTCTGGGATGATGAATATGGAATTTCGGTTCATGCAAAACATCATACTACTAAAGAGAATATTTCTGAAGTATTAAAAGGCTTCCAAAGAACATCAACTAAAGACGGATATGAAATTATTGAAGTTAAAGGATGGGATTATGTTAACCTTATTAAGGTGTATGAAAAAGCAGAAAATATTTGTAGAGAAAAACATATTCCAGTAATAATACATGTTACAGATTTAACTCAACCTCTTGGTCACTCCACATCTGGTTCTCACGAAAGGTATAAAAATACTGATCGATTAGATTGGGAAAAAAAGTTTGACTGTAATACTAAAATGAGAGAATGGATTATTTCAAACAAGATTAGTACAAATGAAGAATTAATTGAGATAGAACGGTCTTTAAAAAAGAAAGTGAAAGAGGACAAGGCTAAGGCTTGGAAATCTGTAATATCAATTACACAAAACCAAAAAGAAGAACTGTTAACTATTTTAAATAAAATAGATCATAAATTCTTAAACAATAAAATAATTTCATTAATTAATTCATTTAAAAATTCAAGCGAGCCAAATAAGAAAGATATAGTTTCTACTGCAAGGAAGGTTTTATATAGCTTAAATAAAGTTGATTTAAATTTAAAAAAGGAGCTTATTGATTGGGTGAATTCAAAACAAAATCAAAATAGGTTAGACTATAGCTCACATCTGTACAGTGAGTCCAAATACAGTCCACTAAAAATTAATGAAGTCAAACCAATTTATGACAATAATTGCAAAGAGGTTGATGCAAGAGTTATTCTAAGAAATAATTTTGATAATATTTTAGAAAAAAAAGAAAATGTGATCATTTTTGGTGAAGACTCTGGGAAAATTGGTGATGTGAATCAGGGTCTAGAGGGGCTTCAAGATAAATATGGAGAAGCTAGAGTTTCCGACACTGGAATTAGGGAGGCTACTATAATCGGACAAGGAATCGGTCTTTCATTAAGAGGTCTACGACCTATAGCTGAAATTCAATATTTAGATTACTTACTGTATGCCATTCAAATAATGAGCGATGATTTAGCTACACTACACTACAGAACAAAAGGCAAACAAAAGGCACCGCTTATAATAAGAACCAGAGGTCATAGACTTGAGGGAATTTGGCACTCAGGCTCTCCTCTTGGTGGAATTGTTAATTTTTTAAGAGGAATTTATATATTAGTTCCTAGAAATATGACTAAGGCTGCAGGTTTTTACAATACTATGCTAGAAAGTGATCAGCCTTCACTTATTATTGAGTGTTTAAATGCATATAGAGTAAAAGAAAAAGAACCTTCAAATCTTTCTGAGATAAGAACTCCTGTTGGTAAAGTAGAAATCGTAAGAGAAGGATCTGATTTAACAGTAGTTTCCTATGGGTCAACGCTAAACTTAATACAAGAAGTAATTCAAGAGCTTTCTAATTTTAATATATCAATTGAACTAATAGACGTACAAAGCTTAATTCCTTTTGATTTAGGAAAAGAAATAAGTAAAAGCGTTTCAAAAACAAATAGATTATTAATTGTTGATGAAGATGTCCCTGGTGGTGGTACCGGTTATATTTTAAGTGAATTAATTTCTAAACAAAGTATTTATAATTTTCTTGACAGTGAACCGAAACTACTCAGCGCAAAAGATCATAGACCTGCATATGGCACTGATGGTGATTACTTTTCTAAACCTTCTAAAGATGATATATTCGAGATGGCTTATAACATCATGAGTGAATCAAATCCTCAGGATTTCCCTAAGTTAATGTAGTAGCTTAAATATTAATTCTTTTAAAAGGTCTGAATTAGTAATATTAGTTGCACCCAAACCTTTTGATTTTAAATCAAACTCCCTTAAAATTGATATCTTAGAAGAAATATTCTTCATAGAATAATTTCTAGCAGCAGAAGAATAATCTTTTACAAAATATGGACTAACTTTTAATGCAGATGCGACGGATTTATCTGACTTATCAGAAAGACTATGATATATAAACAACTTGACAAAAAAATCAAAGATTAGAGATACTATAACAACTATAGGATTGGATTTTGGATTTTTTGAAAAGTAATCTATAATTTTCATGCATTTAAATAAGTTTTTTTCTCCTATCGCTTTTCTAAGTTCAAAAACGTTAAAATCTTTTGATATACCTATAAATTTTTCAACATCATCGCTATTAATAGTCTTAACTTTAGACTTTAAAACTATTAACTTATCTAATTCATTAGCTATTTTGTTAATGTCCGTTCCTAACAACTCAGTAATTAAAAAGGAGGATTTTTTATCAATCGTAAAGCCAAAAGATTGTAAATATGAAATAATCCAATCTTGAGCCTGGTTTTCATATAGCTTCTTGCTTTCGAAAACTAAACCATTTTTTAAAATTGCTTTATAGATAGCCTTTCTTTTATCAAGAGATTTATGTTTAAAATTTAAAACTAGTATTGTAGAATCTAAAGGACTGTTTACATAACTGATTAAGTCATCCAAAGAGTTTCCATCAATATCTTTTTTTACAAGATCTTGAGCCTCTTTTACTATTACCAGTTTTTTTTCTGACATAACTGGGTATTGCTTAGAAATAGAAATTATATCAGCAATAGAGGTGTCTTTTCCATAAACAATATTTAAATTAAAATCTTTTTCGTGATCTTTTAGAGAATTCTTTTGAATTAATTTAGTCAGATAATCAATATAATACTCTTCCTCCCCCATTAATAAATAGATCGGAGAAAAAGAATTGTTTTTTATATCATTTTCTATTTGTTTAATTAATGTCATAAAAAAAAACGAAATTTGTATTATGTTAAACTTGAATTTTCCAAATTATACATTTAAAATCAAAAATAAAGAAAATGGAGATTATATTTTTGATGAAATCAGAAAAAAATATATTAAGCTTACAAAAGAAGAATGGGTTAGGCAAAATTGTGTTAAATTTCTTATAAATGAAAAGAATTTTTCTAATGTTTTGATTAATATTGAAAAAACATTAAAAGTTAATAATTTAAGTAAAAGGTATGATATAGTTGTTTTTAATACAAATGGAAGCATTAAGCTACTTGTAGAATGTAAATCTCCAGAAATTAAAATAACTCAAAAAACCTTTGATCAAATTGCAATTTATAATATGAGCTTAAAATCAGAACTACTTATGGTGACAAATGGGGTTAATCATTATTACTGTAAAATTGATTACAAGAAACAATGTTATGATTTTATAAAAGATATCTAGAATAAATGAAATTAGCTGTAGTTATAATAAACTGGAATGGATTAAAACTATTAAAAAAATTTTTAGATCCTTTAATTATTTATACTAATAATGATGCTGAATTATACATAATAGATAATAATTCAACAGATAAATCTGTTGATTATATTTCATCTAATTACCCTATGATAAGTATTATTAAAAATAAAGAGAATTACGGCTATGCTAAAGGATACAATGAAGGTTTAAAAGAAATTAATGCAGATGTATTTTGTTTATTAAACAATGATGTAGAAGTAACTGAGAATTGGCTCAAGCCATTAATCAAAGAGTTTTTATTAAATGCGAATACAGCAGCCGCTCAACCAAAAATTTTAAACTATAATAACAAAGCTTATTTTGACTATGCTGGTGCAGCAGGCGGCTTCATAGATAGCTTAGGATTTCCTTATTGTGATGGTAGGGTACACAACATCATAGAGAAAGATAATGATCAGTATAACTTTAATAAAGAAATATTTTGGGCATCTGGTGCATGTTTCTTTATAAGAAAAGATATTTTTAATTCTTTAAATGGATTTGACGAATCCTTTTTTAGTCATATGGAAGAAATAGATTTATGTTGGAGAATTTTAAAACAAAACTCTAAAGTTAGATATATTCATAATTCTACTGTGTACCATGTTGGAGGAGCTACTTTAGAATATGATAATCCAAGAAAAACATTTTTAAATTTTAGAAATAGTCTCTTTACAATAACAAAAAATAGAGACAAAAATTTATTAATTACACTTGTATTTAAGATGATAATAGATGGTTTAATTGGGATTTATTATTTAGTGAATTTTAAATTTTTACACTTTTTTGCAATAATTAAAGCTCATTTTGCGTTTTACCTTAAAATACCTGAATTAATTAAAAAAAGACAAAAAACTAATTCTAACTTAAATAATTTGAGCAACTTGAACAAAACGTTTTTGTTGTCAAAATATATTAAGTTAAAATATTTTAAGTTTTTTAGTAATTAAGTTTAGCTTTTATTTACTTTTACATTATTATTATAATTTTTAAAAATATCAGATGAAAAAATCAATTTTATTAAGTTTATTAACTGTTTTAATTTTAAGTAGTTGTGTTACTAAAAAAGAATACACTTCATTAGAAAACAAACAACGAAACACTCAAGATTTATTAAATACAGCAACTGTAAAATTAAATGCTTGTATTGAAGAGAAAGTATCAGCAGTAGCATTATCTACCGCTTATAAAGATCAGGTGGACGACTTAAGAAGAACTACTAGAGATTTAATGATAAGTACAAAAGACTTAACTATATTAACTTCCAAGGGAGCTGATAATCTAGAAAGATCTTTGGAGAGTATGAAAGAAAAAGATTTGAAAATTACAAGACTTCAAGATGCTGTTAACAAAAAAGATAGCGTAACACTAGCAATTGTAACAAGTCTTAAAAAAGAAATTGGAATAAACGATCCTGACATTGAAGTGAATGTTGAAAAGGGTGTTGTATTTATTTCTCTATCTGATAAGCTTTTATTCAAAAGTGGAAGCTATGAAGTTACTGAAAGAGCAAAAGAAATTCTTGCTAAAGTAGCTACTGTTGTCAATAGCAAGCCTGATTTCGAATGCATGGTTGAAGGTCATACTGATAGTCAATCTTTTCAAAAAGGTGTATTGTTAGACAACTGGGACTTGAGTGTTAAAAGGTCTACATCTATAGTGAGGGTATTAGAAACTTTAGATGTGAATCCTCAGAAATTAATTGCAGCAGGAAGAAGTTTTCACGTACCTTTAGTTGATAACGAAACTGCATCAAACCGATCAATAAACAGAAGAACAAGGATTGTAATTATGCCTAAAATTGATCAGTTTTATGATATGATTGAAAAAGAAATGAAAAATATGACTGAATAAGCTATATTATTTATTTAAAAAAAGAGGTTTAATTTTATTAAACCTCTTTTTTTATGCTATAATTTTAAGTTTAGCAAATCTTAATAATAACTTTTTTACACCCCCATTTTCAAAATTAATCTCGGCTTTAATATCAGCTGCTCTACCTTCAATATTAACAACCTCTCCTTTTCCAAATCTAATGTGTTCAACAATATTTCCAACAGTCAGTTTGTTATCAAATAAATTAATATTAGCAGGGCTTCGTTGAACTTTCTTAAAATTCCCTACAGGGCTAGGCTTTGGAGTTACTTTCTTAAACCTTAATTTATTAAAACTTGGTTCATTGCTTGATTTACTATGAATTAAGGGTTTAAATTTATTTTCGTTAACAGAAGTTAAAATCTCTAAATATTCTTCATTTATTTCTTCGATAAACCTGCTAGGTTCAGAATCTGTTAACTTCCCCCATCTATACCTTGAAAGAGCATAAGATAAATAAGCTTCTTTTTCTGCTCTTGTTAAAGCTACGTAGAATAATCTTCTTTCTTCTTCTAAATCATTTCTGGAATTTAAATTCATTGCACTAGGAAATAGATTTTCTTCCAAACCAACAATATAAACAACTGGAAACTCTAAACCTTTTGCAAGATGTATTGTCATTAAAGCTACCTTATTAGTATCCTGATCGTCTTTATCTAAATCTGTAGCTAGCGCTACATCTTCTAAGAACTCGCTGATTGAGCCAGTTGACTCAGGAACTTCTCTTTGAACTTCAACAAAATCTTTAATACCATTAAGCATTTCTTCAATATTTTGAATTTTTGCTTGATCTTCGATTGAAGTTAAAGAACTATAAGTTTTAATTATTCCTGTTTCATTAACTACATCATTAGCGATATCAAAAGCATTCTTATTCTTTGCTGAAATCTTGAAGGATTCAATGAGATTGATAAAGTTAATTATTTTTAATTTTATACCAGAACTAATATTTAATTGTAAATCTTGTGATCTTTTACACAAATCATACAAGGAAATATTTAAGTTATTAGCCTCAACCAACAATTTATTAATTGTTGTTTGACCTATACCTCTAGCCGGAAAATTGATAACTCTTTTAAAAGCCTCCTCGTCATTCTCGTTAATGATTAAGCGTAAATAAGCGAGTACATCTTTTATTTCTTTTCTCTGATAAAACGATAACCCACCATAAACCCTATATGGAATATTTCTTTTTCTTAATGAATCTTCAAAAGATCTTGATTGCGCATTTGTTCTATATAAAATAGCAAAATCTTTATTTTGAAGTTGCTTAGAATTTTTATTTTCAAAAATTGAACTAGCAACAAACCTACCCTCATCACCATCAGTTAATAGTCTATTTACTTTAATTTTATTTCCCTCAGAATTGTCTGTCCAGACTACCTTATCTAATCTTTTTTGATTCTTTTCAATTAAACTATTTGCAGCTTTAACTATGTTTTTTGTAGATCTATAGTTTTGCTCAAGTTTGAAGGTTTTTACATCATCATAATCTTTTTGAAAATTTAAAATATTATTAATGTTAGCCCCTCTAAATCCGTATATGCTCTGGGCATCATCCCCTACTACGCATATATTTTGAAACTTGTCAGATAATGCTTTTACAATTAAGTATTGAGAGTGGTTTGTATCTTGATATTCATCAACTAGTACATACTTAAACATATTTTGATACTTTGATAGAACTTCAGGAAATCTTGATAATAATTCATTTGTTTTAAGTAATAAATCGTCAAAATCCATTGCTCCAGATTTAAAACATCTGCTTACATACTCCGTATAAATATCTATAAGCTTAGGTCTTCTAGCCTGTCTATCTGCTTCAATTAATTCATTATTTGAGTTATAGGCCTTTACAGTTATAAGATTGTTCTTATAGCTGGAGATTCTAGAGTAAATCTGTTTATATTTATATATCTCTTTGTCAAGATTTAGTTCAGTTATAATTGATGAAACTAATCTCTGAGAATCTTGAGTATCATAAATTGTAAAGTTTGTAGGGTAACCAAGTTTATCAGCTTCAATTCTTAATATTTTAGCAAAAACAGAGTGAAAAGTACCAATCCATAAATTTTTTGATTCATTATCTTCTAACATTGAAGATATTCTTTCTTTCATCTCTTTAGCCGCTTTGTTTGTAAACGTTAGAGCCAAAATATTAAAAGCATCAACCCCTTTACTCATCAGGTAAGCAATTTTATAGGTAAGAACTCTAGTTTTACCTGAACCAGCTCCAGCAATAACGATCATTGGCCCATCAGTCTGCAGAGTCGGTTCTAATTGAGATTTATTTAAATTATTTAGTAAGTTATTCACTGATAAATTTTTTAAGAGTGAATTTAGATAATGTATAGGATATTATAATAATTTATAACCATTAATTATGAACAATTTAATATCAATATTAAATATTGTAATTAATGTAATTAACATAAAAAAATATTATTTTTATTTTAATGAATTTTAATTTACTAAATACACCAATTGATTATTTAAAAGGTCTTGGAGCCAGCAGGTCTGAATTAATAAAAAAAGAATTAAAGATCTTTGATTATAAAGACTTAGCAAATTTTTTTCCTAAGAGATATTTAGATAAATCTAAGTATTATAAGATTAAAGACTTACCAAAATTCAGTTGCGACGTACAAATTATTGGTGAAATTTCAAATATTACTGAAATAGGCATAGGTAGAAAAAAAAGGTTGGTTGCATATTTTTATGATGGAGAAGACGAAATTGAATTAATCTGGTTTAAGTCTATAAAGTGGTTAAAAAAGAGCTTGAACTTAAATACTAAATACATAATATTTGGTAAGCTTAGCTTTTTTGCAAACAAAGTATCTATTCCACATCCAGAACTAGAACTATTTAAAACTGAAAATCTTAAGCTAAGAGCTAAACTACAGCCTATATACCCATCAACAGAAACTTTAATTAAAAAAGGAGTTAGTAATAAAGTGATTTCTAACTTGGTGAAAATCCTACTCTTTGATATTAAAATAAAATTTAAAGAAACTCTTCCTGATTACTTAATAAATGAATTAAAACTGTTAGATAAAAATAGTGCTATTTATAATGTTCATTTTCCTGAAAATAACGAGCTATTATCTGAGTCGATAAGAAGATTGAAATTTGAAGAATTACTTTTTCTACAGTTACAATTATTAAAAAAAAATATATATAGAAAAGACAAAATCAAAGGATACAATTTTAATATAGTAGGAAATAATTTTAATAAGTTTTATGATGAAGTTTTAAGCTTTGAATTAACTAATGCTCAAAAGAAAGTGTTAAAAGAAATTAGAAATGATTTAGGTAGTAAAGCCCAAATGAACAGGTTACTTCAAGGTGATGTTGGCTCTGGCAAAACTATAATAGCGTTCATGACAATTTTAATAGCATTAGATAATGGGTATCAAGCTTGCTTAATGGCTCCTACTGAAATTTTGTCAGTACAACACTATGAAGGATTTTTATTAATGTCTAAATTACTTAATATCAATATAGTACTACTTACAGGGTCAACTAAAGCTTCAATTAAAAAAGACATATATAAGTCATTAGAGAGTGGAGAAATTGATATTATAATTGGGACTCATTCCTTAATTCAAGACAAAGTAAAATTCAAAAATTTAGGTCTTGCCATAGTTGATGAACAGCACAAATTTGGAGTAGCTCAAAGAAGTAAATTATGGGCAAAAAGTGTGATTCCTCCGCATATACTAATAATGACGGCCACACCGATTCCAAGAACTTTAGCAATGAGCGCTTATGGAGATCTTGACATATCTTTAATTGATGAATTACCCCCAGGCAGACGTGAAATCACTACTGTTCATAGATATGACAAAAACAGACTTAGTGTATTTAGATTTATTAAAGATCAAATAAATGAAGGCAGACAAGTTTACGTTGTATACCCATTGATTGAAGAGAGTAAAAACATGGACTTTAAAGATCTAATGGATGGCTATGAAAGTCTTTCAAGAGAATTTGAACAGCCCAAGTATCAAATATCCATAGTACATGGAAAAATGAAAGCTCAAGATAAAGAGTTTGAAATGAAAAGGTTTGAAAATAAGGAAACTCAAATACTAATAGCAACTACTGTGATTGAAGTTGGAGTTAATATACCTAACGCCTCAGTAATGGTAATTGAAAGTTCAGAAAGGTTTGGCCTATCTCAACTACATCAATTAAGAGGAAGAGTCGGAAGAGGCATGCACAAAAGCTACTGCATATTAATGTCTGGAAATAAACTTAGCAACGAAAGCAGATTAAGGATTAAAACCATGACTGAAACTAATAACGGTTTTATAATTGCTGAAAAGGATTTAGAAATTAGAGGCCCTGGAGACATAATGGGGACACAACAAAGCGGAGTTATCACACTAAAAATTGCAGATTTGATGTCAGATCAAGAAATATTAACTTACGCACGAAAATGCGCTAAAAAAATACTTGAAGAAGATAAAGATCTTTTGGATAACAAAAATAAAACATTACTAAACACCTACAATCACATAGCCCAAAACAATGACCTATGGAGCTACATAGGCTAATTGTTAAACTTCTCAATTAGCGATCATACTTTTAATCGTTTTATCAAATTCTTTTACAAAATCAATATACTTTTCACCTGTGGCAGGACCATTAAATCCAGTATGAATCTTTACAACCTCTTTACTTTTATTAACAAAAATTGTTGTTGGGTACGAAATTATATTATTTAACATAGGGAATTTTTTCAAAGCCTCTTTTTTATTTGTACCTCCGTATTGAGCTAGTAAAATAGGATAATTAATACCAATCTCATTTTTTAATTTTAAAATACTATTTATTGCTAACTCTTTAGTTTTAGCGTATTCAAAAGCTAATCCAATAAACTCTACATCTTTTAAGACGTTATTGTTTAAATAATCAACATAAAAAATAGATTCATCTAGACAGTTAGGACACCAACTACCCATCAGTTGTATAACCAAAGACTTATCTGTGTAAACATCGTCATTGATTGAAACTAAATCCCCTTTAGTATTCTCAAAAGAAAAATCAAAGCTTGCATTATTGTTTTTTAAATAAGTTAGAGCGTAAGCATCTGCTAATTTAAAATCATTGTCTACCACACCCTTAATCGTCATTTTTGAGTGGTTGCCTTGATATATCACTCCCTTTATGCTATCCCCTTTAAATTCAGCCTCTAAAAGGTAAGCTCTAGAACCATTAAAAGTTGATAATAAGAGCTTATTGTCTTTATATCCACCCTCCATAAAGCCATAATCTCCAGTATTGGTTCTAAACGTTGCATTAATCTTATTGTTTCCAATAGACTCAAACATTCCAATTGAATAGGATTCATTAGCGAGATCAGGATTGAAAATAAATTTCCAGGAATTTAAAGTTAGTTTTTTATTTTCTTCAAATTGAATATCAAAACGATCTGAACTATTGACTGAGTGAAAAGGAATAGATCTATCTAGACTCTCAATAATAAATACGCCATTTATTACTCCCTTGTCTAAGACTCCTTTAATATAGCCTTCAAATATTTTTGATTTAATAAAAATTGAATCCTGTAAATACTCTACTTTAAACTCTACAAGTTCAGATGAATTACTTACAACCAAAGTACTATCATTAATTACAGAAAAATCAAAAGGGAGGTATTTATCTTTTTCAACCTCTAAATTACCCACATACCAACCTAGGTCTAATTTTTCGTTAACCACATTATCACAAGAGGTTATAAAAATAAAGCCTAACAAAATAACAAAATACCTCATAAATGTTTTATATTAAATATCATTAAAAACTTATTATTAAAAAAACTTTTTCGATTTCATTACAAACTTAGTATTATTATATTTGTATTCTTAAAAAGAAATAATGAAAATATCTAACAACTGGATAAAACAATTTATAAACCTCAAAGAAAGCACTGAGGATACCTCAAAATTATTAACTGAATTAGGTCTTGAAGTTGAAGGTATTTCTAACTTTGAATCTATAAAAGGAGGGTTAAGAAATATAGTTATTGGTAAGGTTTTGACTTGCGAAAAACATCCTAACGCCGATAGATTAAAGGTTACGACAGTTGACGTTGGTGAAGAAGAGAATATTCAAATTGTATGTGGAGCACCAAATATTGAGCTTGGGCAGACAGTGGCAGTTGCAATGGTAGGAGCTAAACTTTACTTCAATGATGATGAAGTAATTATTAAAAAAAGTAAAATCAGAGGAGAAAGTAGCCAAGGTATGATATGTGCTGAAGATGAACTCGGCCTAGGTACTTCTCATGATGGAATCATAGTATTCAAAAAAGAACACAAACCAGGAACTTTGGTTAGTGAAATTTATGATATTGAAAATGATAAAGTTTTTGATATAGGACTGACCCCCAATAGAGCTGACGCAATGAGTCATCTTGGTGTTGCCAGAGACCTGAAGGTAGGCTTAATGCATAAAGGAATTAATCTAGAACTTATAACTCCTTCAGTTAGTGATTTTAACATAGACAATAGAGCTATTAATTTAAAATTAGATGTTCAAGACTCTAAAAAAGCACCTCGATATTGTGGAATTGTAATTAATAATATTAAAGTCAAGGAGTCACCAGAATGGTTAAAAAATCGACTAAAATCCATTGACTTAACTCCTGTTAACAATATTGTTGATATAACTAATTATGTCCTTCATGATTTAGGACAGCCTTTACATGCATTTGATTACGATAGTATAGTTGATGATAAAATAAAAGTAACAACATTAAAAAAAGGTACAAAGTTTACAACTTTAGATGGAATTGAAAGAGAGCTAACAGACTTAGACCTTATGGTTTGCAGTGGCAATAAACCACTTTGTATGGCAGGTCTTTATGGAGGAATCAATTCAGGAGTTAAAGAATCAACTAAATCAATTTTATTAGAAAGCGCCTATTTTGATCCTATAACCATAAGGAAATCCGCTAAACATCATGGAATAAACACAGATGCATCTTATAGGTTTGAAAGAGGGATAGATCCTAATATTACAAAATACGCATTAAAAAGAGCAGCTATTTTAATTAAAGAAATCTGCGGTGGAGTTATCTCTAGTGAAATAGAGGATTTATACCCCAAAAAATTAGATGATTTTGAAGTTTTATTAAATTATGATCAAGTAGACAGACTTATTGGTCAAAAAATTAACCACGAAACTATAAAAGAAATTTTAACATCTTTAGATATAAAAATTAACAGTATTACCGAAACTCGTCTTGGACTAAGTATTCCTTATTACAGAAATGATGTTCAAAGGGAAGCTGATGTAATAGAAGAAATACTAAGAGTTTATGGATACAATAATATAAAACCAAACCACAAGCTTAACTCATCAATTGACGGTATTAAACTCTTTTCAGAACACAATGTTCAAAACTCAATTAGCGATATTCTGGTTTCTTACGGCTATTATGAAATAATGACTAATTCATTAACCTCTCCAGAGTTTAGCAGTATCAGTGAAGATGATGAAGAAGAAAATGATATAAAAATAATAAACTCTTTAAGTCTGGACTTATCTGTATTAAGACAAAGCATGCTCTTTTCTGGCTTAGAAGTAACATCACATAATATAAACAGAAAGCAGTCCGATTTAAAATTATTTGAATTTGGGAAAATCTATAAAAAAATTGAAGAAAAAAGAGTTGAAGATAAAAAATTAGCAATTTACATTACAGGTAATGTTTCAAAGAAAAATTGGAATTCAACTGAAGAAAAAACTGACTATTATTACACAAAAGGAATAGTTAAATCATTGTTACAAAAACTAGGGATTAATAATACAATTTCAAAACCAACCACGCTGTTAAACTTAAATGAGGGTGAGTCTTTGTTTTTAGGAAAAAAAGAGATTGTGACTTACGGATTAGTGAAAAATCAAATATTAAATAGTTTTAATATAGACCAACAAGTATTTTATGCAGAATTTAATTGGGATACAATCGTATCAATTGTAAGCAATAAGGCTATCCACGTAAATGAAATACCTAAATACCCTGAAGTAACTAGAGATTTATCTATGTTATTAGATGAAAATATAGGTTTTGAATCAATCTATAACTGCTGTATTAAGGTAGATAAAAAGTTAATCAAAGAGGTAAGCTTATTTGATGTTTATCAGGGAGATAAATTACCTCCAAATAAAAAAAGTTATGGGATAAGCCTTAATATATCTAGTAACGAAAAAACATTATCTGAAATAGAAATTGATAATTTAATGAACAAAATTATAAAGAGTTTACATGTTAATTTTGGTGCTGAATTAAGAAATTAATTTTTATACATCTTATTTCTTAATTCTTTAATTTTATCATCTTGCATGTACTCATCAAACTTCATGTATCTATCTATGATTCCTTTTGGAGTTAGTTCCACTACCCTATTTGCTATAGTCTGAGCAAATTGATGATCGTGGGTAGTAAATAGAATAGTGCCTTTAAATTTGTTAAGGGAGTTATTAAATGCAGTAATACTCTCTAAATCTAAATGATTAGTAGGCTCATCAAGCATCAAAACATTTGCTCTAAACATCATCATTCTAGACAACATACACCTAACTTTTTCTCCTCCTGACAAAACATTACAGGTTTTTAAAGCCTCCTCTCCGCTAAACACCATCTTACCTAAAAAGCCTCTTAAATAAACTTCTTCTCTTTCCTCTTCAGTTGTAGCCCACTCCCTTAACCACTCTACCAAGCTAAGATCTTTGTTAAAAAACTCATGATTGTCAATAGGTAAGTAAGATTGTGATGTGGTTATACCCCAATTAAATTTACCAGAGTATTTATTTTGATTAGAATTGATGATTTCATAAAATGCGGAAGTAGCTCTGGAATCTTTAGAAAAGATCACAACCTTATCTCCTTTAGCAATATTTAAATCTATTTTATCAAAGAGAATAATATTTTCAAGTGAAAATGAGAGGTTTTCAATATTTAATATTTGATCCCCAGCATCTCTATCTCTATCAAATATAATAGCAGGATACCTTCTACTTGAGGGCTTTATCTCTTCAATATTTAGTTTATCAATCATTTTCTTCCTACTTGTAGCTTGCTTGCTTTTTGCAACATTTGCACTAAATCTAGCTATAAACTCTTGTAGTTCTTTTTTCTTTTCTTCAGCTTTCTTATTTTGCTGAGTACGTTGACGTAATGCTAATTGAGATGATTCATACCAAAACGTGTAATTACCAGAGTAATGTAATATTTTATTGAAATCAATATCAGAAATGTGTGTACAAACAGAATCTAAAAAATGTCTATCGTGGGAAACTACAATTATACAGTTGTCAAAATTAGCAAGAAAATTTTCAAGCCATAATATCGTTTCGTAATCTAAATCATTAGTAGGCTCATCCATGACTAAAACATCTGGATTACCAAATAGTGACTGAGCCAATAATATTCTAACCTTCAGCTTAGCATCAATATCTTTCATTAAGGTATAATGCAGCCTTTCTTCAATCCCCAAATTTGATAGCATTGCCGCGGCAGCACTTTCAGCATTCCAGCCATCCATTTCTTCAAACTTTTGCTGGAGTACACCAATTTTATCTGCATTTTCATCGTTATAATCTGCATACAGAGTATCCATTTCTAATTTAACATCATACAGGGGCTTGTTACCGATAATAACAGTATCTAAGACATTTTTGTTATCATACAAATTATGATTTTGCTCTAGAACAGACATTCTTTTCCCAGGCTCTAAGTGGACATTACCAGATGTAGGATCTAATTTTCCTGCCAATATTTTCAAAAAAGTAGACTTACCCGAACCGTTTGCGCCTATTATACCATAACAATTACCATTGTTAAAGGATGTGTTCACATCGTCAAATAAAATTCTTTTACCAAACTGAACTGAAAGATTTGAAACTGATAACATAAAAATGAAATTAAAAATTTCTGCAAAAATATAAAATCTAATCGCTAAAAACTTAATCTACTTTGATTAAATAGATTTAATTTAACAGGTAATTAACACAATTAAACGATATTCATATTTATTTTTGATCTTATCAATGAATAACATGAAAAGAATTTTTGGGTTTTTATTATTAAGTATAATACTTTGTGATTGTCAAAATCAAAGAGATATTACCTATAGCTATATAGGTGGTGAAATAATAAACCCAACAGACAAAAAAATAACTATTTTTAAGTCAAATGCCATAATTGATACATTATTTTTAGATTCAAATAACAGGTTTATTACAAAAATAGAATCAACTGTTCCTGGCTTCTATGGATTTTCACATGGCAATGAATACCAACTAATACTATTAGAGCCAAAAGACAGTATTACACTAAGAGTAAATACTTTAGATTTTGACGAATCACTATCATTTAGTGGACTAGGATCAAAAAAGAACAATTACTTAATAAATTTATTTACTAAATATGAGAATTCCAGAAGAAATAGCTCTAATTTATATAAACTAAACCCCACAAGTTTTAAAAATAAATTAGATTCTATTAAACTAAATGAGATTAAGCTATTAAAAAGTTTTACTTCTTCAACCCCTATCTCTACTTTATTTAAAGGAGTTGCAATACACACAATTGACTATATTTTTAATTCAAAAAAAGAAGCTTATCGATTTATTGAATTAAATAATAGTGACGATATATTATACCCAAAAGATTTTTATGACTTTAGAAAAAACATAAATTACAACAACACTCTACTACAGGAATTTTACCATTATTATAATTTTTTATTTCCACATTTCGATAATTTAGCATATGAAGAATTCATAAAAACAAATAATAAAAAATTATTTAAAAAAGACAATACTAAATATAATTTAATAAAGTTAAATCTAATAGATAGCTTAGTAACTAACCAGGAAATTAAATCTAGATTAACTTCATTTATTACCAGAAGGTTTTTGTCATTTAGCAAAACTCAAGGGGAGGCTAATAAAATATACAATCACTATTTAAACATAAACAAAACAACTAGTGATAGTTCTAAAAATTATCAAAAGAAAAGAATTACAACACTATTTAACAGTCTAAAGAAGCTAAAAAAGGGTAAAAAATTACCAATAATAGAGCTTATTAATAGCAATAAAATACCAGTAAACATTAATAATTTAATAAATGATAAATCCTTAATTTATTTTTGGAGTCAAAACTCAAAAAACTCTTTTAAGTATAGCCACAATAAAGTTAAAGAATTAAAAAATAAATACCCAAACATCAACTTCATTTCAATTAACATAGACAATATCAGCAACGATAAGTGGCTTAATAAACTAAAAATAAACTCTAGTTACTGTAGCTGCTCTGAATGTAAAAGTAAGACACCAATAAATGAATTCAAATTACGTAATGCGGAGATAGCAAAAAGGCTACTTGGAATTCAGTATATAAGAAAAACAATTATAGTAGACTCAAAAATGAATATAATTGAATCTAACGTAAATCTATTTAGTGACAACCTAGATAATATAATAAATTAATTACCCTTTTTATAATCACTTAAAAACTTCTCTAAACCAATATCAGTCAAAGGGTGTTTTAACAGTCCAGAAATTGAACTTAGCGGGCCAGTCATTACATCTGCACCTATTTTAGCACAATCTATTACATGCATCGTGTGTCTAACAGATGCTGCTAGGATTTGTGTTGTAAACCCATAGTTGTCATAAATTAATCTGATTTCTGCTATTAGATTTAAACCATCTGTTGAAATATCATCTAACCTACCTATAAATGGTGATACATAAGTCGCTCCAGCTTTAGCGGCTAAAAGTGCTTGACCAGCAGAAAAAACTAATGTAACATTAGTTTTAATATCGTTATCACTAAAATATTTCGCAGCTTTAATTCCATCTTTAATCATTGGTAACTTTACAACTATCTGACTATGAAGATTTGCTAATTCAGTTCCTTCAGAAATCATGTTTTCAAAGTCTGTCGCAATGACTTCTGCTGAAACGTCACCATCTACTATATCACATATATCTTTATAATGTTGTAAAATATTTTCCCTTCCAGTAATTCCTTCTTTAGCCATCAAGGAAGGATTAGTGGTAACACCATCCAAAACACCTAAGTCTTGCGCTTCTTTAATTTGATCTAAATTTGCTGTGTCAATAAAAAATTTCATAGTAGATTTTTTGTGATTATGTACATTTTAAAATTACAATAAATAAAAAAATTAAAAATTAAAATGCTTGTAAACATATTAACAAATTAGTGAATAGTATTAATAACTTCTCATCACTATATATTCAAATAATTTCTGAGGAAGAAGGAGTTTTAGATATGGGGCAACTGTTTCTAAAAAAGAGCCAACTGTATATTTCTTTTTGGGATTATTAGTATTAATTATCTTGAAAACTAGTTTAGCAATTAATTTAGGGTCAGAACCGCTATCAACATGCTCATTCATTAATTTAAGAGCTTTAGAATAACTAGAAAAGTATACAGAGTCCTTTTTAATTAAAGCATGGTATCTTCTAGAAGCAATATTTGTCGCAAACTCACCTGGAGCTATAGTCACAACATTAATATTAAATGGCTTAGTTTCCATGTTTAAGGTTTCAGAAACTAAATCTAAAGCAGCTTTACTTGCGCTGTAAATAGATCTATATGGAGTGCCTACACAAGCAGAAACTGATGTAACATTAATAATTAAACCCTGTTTGTTTTTTCGCATAACAGGTAAAACCTTTTTTATAATATTTATAGGACCAAATAAGTTTGTTTTAAAATTATTTTCGATTTCGTTTTCTGGCAACTCTTCTAAAGGCCCTGTAATGCCAACTCCTGCATTATTAATTAAAACATCAACTCTACCTTCAATCTTAGTTATTTTCTCAACACAGAGATCTATACTTGAAGAGTTTTGGACATCTAGGTCTAATAATATAAAATTAGAATTTATGTAATTAGAAGAATTTCTACTTGTTCCATAAACCTTGAAACCTTTAATAGTTAAAAAATCTCCTAATGCTTTACCTATCCCAGAAGAAGCACCTGTGATTAAAATTACTTTTGACATGTGGTTGGAATATTATGAAGGAAATATAATAAAAAAAAGGCAAGCTACCTACATCACACCGCTACAACCGTATACCTTTGCTGTGTTCCCACTCTGGAGGATTAAACAGGAGCTAGTTGTGTAGGACTTGCCAATGTAAATATACAAATGATTTATAATACGCTAAGATTTTTTTAAGTTAATTTAAATAAATAAATTGCCAATATACAAATGCTTATGAGCTTCAAAATATTACAAATAATTTTATCCTTCTTTTTATTTGGATGCAACAATAATCTTGATGCTAATTTAAATATCACATCAAATATTAAAGAAAAACTACAGCGCAACGAAACCATTAAATTAACTGTCCATGAAAAATTTGATTCAATTAAGGTTTACAACTCGAGTAAATTAATTTACAACTTTATAGACAACTCACTAAATAATTTAGAATTTGAACTTGAAAATTTAAGACTTGGTCAAAATAATATTAATGTTGTTTCGTTTTTTAATAATACGAATAAATCAAAAAAATATAGTTTTATTCTTCTTAATGATAAAAAACCGAAAATTTATTCTTACAGAATAATTAATACTTACCCTCATGATATAAATTCTTATACTCAAGGGTTAGAATTTAATAAAGGTTTTTTATACGAAAGTACTGGGAAATACGGTAAATCAAAATTAAGAAAAACTGAATATAAAACAGGTGAAACTTTATCAGAAATTAATATTTCTAATAAATACTTTGCAGAAGGATTAACGATTATAAATGATAAAATAATTCAATTAACATGGAGGGAAAGTATTGGATTGGTATATGATTTAGAGAATTTAGAATTAATAGATAAGTTCTATTACAATAAAAGTTTAGAAGGTTGGGGACTCTGTAATAATTCGAGTAAAATATTCAAAAGTGATGGCACTGAAAAAATTTGGATACTAGACCCAAATACATTTGAAGAAATTGACAATTTTGAAGTTTACACTAATAAAGGAAAGGTTAATGGTCTAAATGAGTTAGAATGGGTAAATGGTAAAATATATGCAAATAGATACTTAAAAAACGGAGTGGCAATTATAGATCCGACTATTGGTGCAGTAGAAGGAGTAATTGATCTTTCTGGGCTAAAACAAAGAGTCACAAATCACAATAATTTAGATGTTTTAAATGGCATAGCATTCAACAAAGAGAGTCAAACATTATTTGTTACAGGGAAAATGTGGGATAAGATATTTGAAATTGAGATAATAAAAAAATAAGAATCTGATTATGAAAAAGTTATTTTCATTAATATTAAATATTATTATTATCGTTTTTTGGAGCTCATGTAGAGAAGATTTTAATTTTAAAGTTACTGAAACACAACTAAGCTTCTCAAAAGATTCAGTGTACTTAGATACTGTCTTTACTAATATTGGTTCTAGCACGTACAATTTAAAGGTTTATAATAATTCTAATGAAAATATTTTAATTCCCAATATAGATCTTGAAAATGGAGAAAATTCTTACTACAGATTAAATGTAGATGGTATTTATGGGACACAAAATGACTCGGGTAAACACTTCGAAAACATCGAGCTATTAGCTAAAGACAGCTTATTTATTTTTATAGAAACGACAGTAGATATCACAAACCTAAGTGAAGATGCTAATCAGTTTTTATACAATGACAAAATAATTTTTGATACTGGATATAATTCCCAAACGGTAGAGCTTATAACTTTAGTTAAGGATGCAGTTTTTATTTATCCTCAAAAATATATTAATAATAATACAGGAGAAACAATTATTGAAACCTTGAGTTTTGATATTGACAATGATGGAATTTCAGATGAAACCAATATACAAGGAAGGTTTTTATCTGAAAATGAATTGAATTTTACTAATGAAAAGCCATATGTAATTTATGGTTATGCTGCTGTTCCAGAGAACAGTATATTATCCATTAATAAAGGAGCTAGAATTCATTTTCATTCAAATTCAGGAATACTAGTCACAAATGGAGCCTCAATTCATATAAATGGTGAATTTAGTGAAAATCAAGAAACACTAGAAAATGAAGTTATATTTGAAGGAGACAGATTAGAAACTAGTTTTGAAAACACGCCCGGACAATGGGGTACTATTTGGCTATTTAAAGGGAGTGTTAATAATCTTATAAATTACTTAACAATAAAAAATTCAACTATTGGAATATACTCTGAAGGTTATTTAAACTCAACTAATCAGTTAATTATTAATAATTCTAAAATTTTTAATTCTAGCAATTTTGGAATTTTAGCTAAATCTTCTTCAGTGTCAGCGAGTAATTTAGTTATTAATAAAAGTGGGCAATCATCATTTGCAGCTACTTATGGAGGAAATTATAACTTAACACATTGTACAATAACAAATTTTTGGAATAATAGTTTTAGACAATTTCCAAGCTTATTAGTGAATAATTATTGGTTAAATAATGAAGGTGAAATAGTAAGTAATCCAAACTTGAACTTTAGTATGAGTAATAGTATCGTTTCTGGAAGTGAAGCTATTGAACTTTTGATAGAGCAATATGATGAATCTGATTTAAATTTTATGTTTAAAAATTGTATGATTAAATTCGACGATATTAATGATAATTTTTCAAACGAAAGTAATTTTGATTTTACAAATACTGATAAATATCAAAGTTTATATTTAAATTTAAATACAGATTTCAAAAACCCTTATAACAATGAATTATTTATACTTCAGGGGTCTGAATTAATTAATCTAGGAGACCCACAACAGGCAGTTGAACATCCTTTAGATTTACTAAACATAAGTAGAGTTAATTCACCTGATTTGGGTGCTTATCAACATATTATAGTTAATGATTAGTTTAAATTGAAAAAAGCGGAAATTTACTCATCATTGAATTGACATTCGAACCAATTTCTTTCAGCTTATCTTCATTATCATGATTCATTATAGCCTCATCAATAAAGTTTACAATTTTAACCATATCATCAGCATCTAAACCTCTAGTTGTAACAGCAGCAGTCCCTACTCTTATCCCAGAAGTAACAAATGGTGATTTATCATCAAACGGAACCATATTTTTATTTACAGTAATATCAGCAACTCCTAGAGCATATTCTGCAGACTTTCCATCAATATCCTTATTTCTAAGATCTATTAACATCATGTGATTATCTGTTCCATTAGAAATAATATTGTAGCCTTTTTTTATGAATTCATTCGCCATTACATGGGCATTTTTTTTGACATTTAAAATATAATACATAAAATCATCTTGTAAAGCCTCCTCGAAAGCTATAGCTTTAGCCGCTATAACATGTTCAAGTGGACCACCTTGATTACCTGGAAAAATCGCTAAATCTAGTAATGAAGACATTTTTTTTAACTTCCCACTTTTAAATTTAATTCCAAAAGGATTTTCAAAATCCTCTCCCATTAATATTAAACCACCTCTTGGGCCTCTTAATGTCTTATGAGTTGTAGTAGTTACTATGTGACAAAAAGGAACAGGGTCATTCAAAACTCCTTTAGCTATTAAACCTGATGGATGAGAAATATCTCCTAATAGTAAAGCATTTACACTATCTGCAATCTCTCTAAACCTCTCATAGTCTATGTCCCTAGAATAAGCTGAAGCGCCTGCTATTATCATCTTAGGTTTTTCCCTTGTAGCAATTTCTTGTATTTTATCGTAATTTAAAATTCCAGTTTCTTTTTCTACTCCGTAAAAAACAGGGTCGTATAATTGTCCAGAAAAATTAACCGAAGAGCCATGTGTTAAATGTCCTCCGTGTGACAGATCAAAACCTAGGATTTTATCTCCAACATTTAAACAAGCAAAAAAGACAGCAGAATTTGCCTGACTTCCAGAGTGAGGTTGAACATTAGCCCAACAAGCACCAAATAGTTTTTTCGCTCTTTCTATTGCTAATGTCTCAATTTTATCCACTACCTCACAACCGCCATAATATCTCTTACCTGGGTAACCTTCAGCATATTTATTTGTTAAGACAGAACCAGTCGCTTTCATGACGTTATCACTTGTAAAGTTTTCAGAAGCAATTAATTCAATCCCTTCGATTTGCCTAGTTTTTTCATCTTTGATTAAATCAAAGATTATTTGATCTTTTGACATATATAATTTATTAGAATTTATAATTCAAAAATAAACAAATGGCAGGTTTAATAATGCAAAAAACATATATTTGGTATCTTAGTTATTAAAAACTAATTAACAATAACTAGTTTTATTAAAATGAAAGGGAAAATAACTATTACAAATAAAAAAGCAAGGTTTGAATATGAAATTCTTGATAAGTATAACGCTGGTATAGTGTTATCTGGTACAGAAATTAAATCTATACGACTTGGTAAAGCATCTATTTCCGAAAGCTTCTGTGAATTTAATGAATCAATAGAGCTATTTGTAGTTAACATGAATATTGAAACATACTCTTTTTCTGCAAATTTTAACCACTTCCCAAAATCAACAAGAAAATTACTGCTAAATAAAAAAGAACTTCAAAAGTTAAATAAAAGCGTAAAAAATACTGGTCTGACTATAATTCCCTTAAAATTATATACCAATGAAAAAGGAATTGCTAAGCTAGAGATAGCACTTGCAAAAGGGAAAAAACTTTATGACAAAAGGCAGACAATGATCGATCGTGATAATAAAAGAAACTTAGACCGAGTTAAGAAAGAAAACAAAAGTTAATTTTTCTCCTTTAAAAGTGGTACAAACTGAAAATCTCCAAATTCGACTTTTTTATATTTTTTTTCAGAAATTTTGATAATAAGTGTCATTGTTTGTGTCTCAATTCCTAATGGTATAACTAATTTTCCATTGATTTTAAGCTGAGATAGCAACATTTTTGGGATAAATGGAGCTCCAGCAGTAACAATAATAGAATCATAAGGTGCTTCATTTTCATAGCCTTGATATCCATCACCAAATATTAATTTTTTAGGATAACAACCTATTTTTGGTAAAAACAAAGTTGTTTTTTTAAATAATTCTTTTTGTCTCTCTACAGAGTAAACAATAGCTCCAAGCTCACATAATACAGCCGTTTGATAACCACTACCAGTACCTATTTCTAGTATTTTATCTCCTTTTTTAACTTTTAGTAATTCTGATTGAAAAGCTACAGTGTATGGCTGAGAAATTGTTTGCCCTGCTCCAATAGGAAAAGCTTTATCTTGGTAAGCATGATCTATAAAACTTGAATCCATAAATAAGTGTCTAGGAATACACTCAATAGCCTTTAAAACCTTAAAGTCCAAAACTCCTTTACGCTTCACTTCTAGAGCTAACTTATTCCTTAAACCTTTATGCTTAAATGTATCTTTCAAGATCATAAAAGTAAATATATTTACATTAAAATTCTAGCTTTATTATGGATATAAAAATATTACATTTGTACTGTAACATAATTTAATAAAATGAAAAGAAATATTGTAATTATTGGTGCTGGAACAATGGGTAATGGAATTGCTCATACATTTGCTCAAAATAACTTTAAAGTTACTCTTGTTGATATTAACCAAAGTTCATTAGACAAGGCGATAAAAACTATATCTAATAATTTAGATAGAATGGTTACAAAAGAAAAAATTTCAATTGTAGAGAAAAATAACACATTAAATAATATTACAACTAATACTAATATTAATAGTACTCCAACAGATGTAGATTTAGTAATTGAAGCTGCAACGGAAAACTTAGATTTAAAGATGAAAATATTTAAAGAATTAGATGGCTACTACGCAAGTAATACAATTTTAGCTTCAAATACTTCCTCAATTTCTATTACTGAAATTGCCTCATCTACGAATAGATCTAATAAAGTTATAGGCATGCATTTTATGAACCCAGTTCCAATAATGGAATTAGTAGAAGTTATCAAAGGTTATGAAACTGATTTAGAAACTTTAAAGTTTATTAACAATATTACAAAAGAAGTAAAAAAAATACCTGTAGAAGTTAATGATTACCCAGGGTTTATTGCTAATAGAATTTTACTACCTATGATAAATGAAGCAATCGAATCTCTTCACCATGGAGTTAGTTCTGTAAAAAGTATTGATACTATCATGAAATTAGGAATGGGACACCCGATGGGGCCTCTTCAATTGGCTGATTTTATAGGGCTAGACGTATGCTTGTCAATATTAAATGTAATGTATGACGGATTTAAAAGCCCGAAGTATATTGCTTCTCCTCTACTTAAAAATATGGTATTAGCTGGGAAGTTAGGAGTTAAATCAAAAGAAGGGTTTTATGATTATTCTAATAATAAAAAAGCTGAAGTTGTTTCTAAACAATTTCAATAATTATTATGAGTATAGAAAAAAAAATAAGTCAAATTCAATCAGAGATTGGCAGTAAAGTCAGTCTTGTTGCAGTTTCAAAAACAAAAAGTGAAATTGAAATTACGAAAGCCTATAAATTTGGGCAACGAATTTTTGGTGAAAATAAAGTACAAGAGCTTGTTTCAAAACAAAACAACTTACCAAAGGATATCAACTGGCATATGATAGGGCATCTTCAAAGAAATAAAGTAAAGTACATTGCTCCATTTATAAACCTAATTCACGGAGTTGACAACTTAAAACTTTTGAAAGAAATAAATAAACAGGCAAAAAAAAATGATAGAAAAATAGACTGTTTAATTCAAATAAAAATATCTTCAGAAGAGAGTAAGTTTGGTCTAACATATAAAGAAGCTTCAGACTTATTAAAATCAGAATTTGTTTCAGCACTAGAAAACATTAATATAACTGGATTTATGGGGATGGCTAGTAATACAAGTGAGCAATCTATACTAAAAAAGGAATTTAATTTATTAAATGATTTTTTTAACGAATTCAAAAAAACTGATAAAAATATAAAAACATTGTCTATGGGTATGAGTAATGACTATATACTTGCTGTAAATTGCGGAAGTAACATGATTAGAGTTGGTAGTAATATTTTTGGATCTAGAAATTAAAAAATTATCATATATAGCATTATTGATATAGAGACTACTGGAGGGAAATTCAATGAGGAAGGAATTACAGAAATTGCTATCTACAAATTTGACGGTAATGAAGTAGTCGATAAGTTTATATCTTTAATTAACCCAGAAAAAAGTATTCAGCCTTTTGTAGTTAATCTTACAGGTATTAATAATAAAATGCTTCGCAATGCACCTAAGTTTCACGAAGTTGCTAAAAGAATCTTAGAAATAACTGAAGACACAATTTTTGTTGCACATAACACATCCTTTGATTATAGAATATTAAAAACTGAATACAGTAGACTTGGCTATAATTTTAAAAGAAACACATTATGTACTTTAGAATTATCAAAAAAGTTAATCCCAGATATGGATTCTTATAGTCTAGGTAAACTAACCAAACAACTAGGAATACCTCTTACTCAACGCCACAGAGCTAGTGGAGATGCTCTAGCTACAGTTAAGTTATTTAAATTATTACTAGATAAAGATTTAGAGAAAAAAATTATTATTGAAAATATAAAAAATAGTAATAAAAAAAGTTTGTCTAAAAAATTGAGTCAAATTTTAGATGATTTGCCTAACAGTGTTGGTATATACTATATGCATGATGAAAATTCTAAGATAATTTATATAGGTAAGAGTAAAAACATAAAAAAAAGAATTAACCAGCATTTTGCAGGCAAAGACAATAAATCTAAAAAGTTACAATTACATACGGAAACCGTTAGTTATGATGAAACAGGAAGTGAATTAATTGCTTTACTAAAAGAGAGTAATCAAATCAAATTACATAAACCTATCTACAATAGAAAGCTAAGAAAAAGTGTTTATCCTTATGGACTTTATAGCTCTAATGATGAAAATAACTATATAAATTTAAAGATTTCTAAAATTAATACTTCTACAAAACCAATAACTACGTTTAAAAATATTAATGCAGGTATAGCGTTTTTAAATAAGCTTATCAATGAATACAATCTGTGTCAAAAACTTTGTGGAATTTACAAGTCTAAAAATAGTTGTTTTAAGTACACAATTAAAGAATGCTCTGGGGCCTGTATTAATTTGGAGAAATATGAAGATTATAATCTAAGAATTTTAAAAGCTATTAAGTACCTAAATTTTGACAAACAAAATTTTGCTATTATTGATAAAGGAAGAAATGTAGATGAAAATAGTTTTATTTTAGTAGAAGATGGTTTGTTTATTGGTTTAGGATATTTTAACTTAAACTTTCAAATAAACAATATTGATGTTTTAAAAACAATTTTGATAAAAATGGATCAAAACAAAGACAACCAACTAATAATACAAAGCTTTTTAAAGAAATCAAAAAAAGTAAAACTTTTACAATACTAAAAAAATGAGCAGTAAACCTGTAGGTTCTTTGAGGAAAAAGATTCATGAAGTAATTTATGAAGCCGATACTAAAGCGGGTAAAGTATTTGATATAATTCTACTGTTTTTTATAATACTAAGTGTTTTTCTTGTAATTATAGAAAGTTTAGACGGGATCAGCTCAAGATATATTAATTTTCTGAACTATAGTGAGTGGATAATTACAGTTTTATTTTCTGTCGAATATATATTAAGAATAGTTTCTGTAAAAAAACCTTTTAGGTACATATTTAGTTTTTATGGAGTAATTGACTTACTATCAATAATTCCTAAATATATTTCATTATTTGTAGTAGGTGCGCAACCTATAGCAGCACTTAGAGCTTTAAGACTAATGAGAATATTTAAAATATTAAAAATGAATAGGTTTATAGGGGCTTCAACTAACTTAAGAAGATCATTATTAGCAAGTAGGGCAAAAATTATAGTCTTTTTGTTATTTGTTATTATTCTTTGTGTGATTTTAGGAGCTATGATGTATTTGATTGAAGGCAATATTAATAGTGGGTTTGAAAATATTCCTAAAAGCATTTATTGGGCTATAGTTACACTAACGACCGTAGGTTATGGTGATATCGTACCTTTTACAGCTTTAGGCAAATTTATATCGTCAATAATAATGATATTAGGTTATGGCATTATTGCAATACCTACAGGAATAGTCACTTCAAATATGACACTAACAGAAAGAAAAGAGATACAATTAAATACACAATCATGCTCAAATTGTTTAAAGAACAAACATTCTGATGATGCAATCTTTTGCTCAAAATGTGGTGAGCCACTTACGGATGGATAAATACTTAATTACAATAGTTGGGCCAACTGCAATTGGTAAAACTAACCTATCCTTAGTATTAGCTAATTATTACAATACAGAGATCATATCAGCTGATTCTAGGCAGTTTTATAAAGAAATGAATATAGGGACAGCTAAACCTTCAAACAAGGAATTAAATGATGTTAAACATCATTTAATTAATAATAAAAGTATCACAGAAATATACACCTTAGGAGAATTTGAAAAAGATACTATTGAAATCATAAATAATATTCATGAAAAATCAGATCTTGCAATCTTAGTTGGTGGATCAGGACTATATGTAGATGCAATAATCTATGGACTTGATAAAATACCTAAAATTGAAAATAGTTTAAGAGAATTATTAAATAATGAACTTGAAACTAAAGGTATAATTTATCTGCAGAATAAATTAAAGAAATTAGATCTAACTACCTATAATAGTATTGATTTAAAAAATCACAGGAGAATAATTAGAGCATTAGAAGTTACAATCTCAAGTGGGAAACCTTATTCTTCCTATTTAAAAAAAACAAAGATTAATCGCGGCTTTAAAGTAATTGAAATAGGGATTAATGCAGATAGAGAAATAGTTTATGAGAGGATAAATAATAGGGTGGATAAAATGATTAAAGATGGTCTAGTTAATGAAGTTGAACAATTGCTAGAATATAAAAAATTAAATAGTTTGAATACTATTGGCTACAAAGAGATATTTAACTACTTAAGTGGGGAGCTAAATTTAGACTTAGCAATAGATGAAATTAAAAAAAATACAAGAAGATTTTCTAAAAGACAAGTGACTTGGTTTAAGTCAAAGAAAAATATAATTTGGTTTAGTCAAAATTACAAAGTAAAAAATATAATAAAAACTATAGATGAACTAATTAACAACTAATCTAAATCCTTCTCCATGAATATTTATAATTTCAACTGATTCATCATTTTTTAAATACTTTCTGAGTTTAGCAATATAAACGTCCATACTTCTTGATGTGAAGTAATTATCATCTCTCCAAATTTTTGTTAGAGCCAACTCTCTTGGCATTAAATCATTCTTATATAAAATCAACATCTTTAAAAGAAGGTTTTCTTTTGGAGATAACTTAACTGGTGAATTATCTAAATAAGAAAGATGTCTTAACTTAGAGTTTAAATGAAAATCTCCGAATTCAAATTCAAATTCAGAAGATTCCACCACTGAGGTTCTTATATTTCTATTTATAATAGCATTAATTTTCATTAGTAGAACCTCACTATCAAAAGGTTTCTTTAGGTAATCATCTGCACCTACTTTGTAGCCCTTTAATACATCCTCTTTTAGAGATTTAGCGGTTAAAAAGATAATTGGAACGTCAGGATTTTTTTCTTTAATTTCTTTAGCTAGAGTAAATCCATCTTTATAAGGCATCATAACATCAAGAATACATAAATCAAAATCATTCTTTTTGAACTTCTCAAAACCCTCCATACCATTTTTAGCATGTATTACATCATAATTATTAATTATGAGGTAATCTCTTAAAATGATTCCGAAATTTTGATCATCTTCAACTAATAAAATTCTATTATTTACATCACTCATATTATGTTATTTTTTATTATAAACTGGTAATTTTATTTCAAAGGAACTTCCTTTGCCTGGTGAACTACTAACGGAAATATCCCCTTTATGGTATTTTATTATTTTTTTTACATATGACAATCCTAATCCATGACCTTTGACATTATGCAAATTACCAGACTGTTCACGATAAAATTTTTCAAAAATTTTGCTCTGAACGTCTTTTGACATCCCTATACCATTATCTGAAATAGTTAATATAATATCTTTCTCATTTAATATCTTTTGTACATTTCTAGTGGATATTTTAATTACGGGGTTGTTTTCAGAATACTTAATAGCATTATCAATAATATTAATTATAGCATTAGTAAAATGAGTCTGATTAGCCTTTATATTTGTAAACTTTGAATTTAACTCTAATTCTATTTTCCCGTTTTTGTTTTTCATTATTAAATCTAAATGACTCACTGCACTATGAATTAATTCGTGTAAATCATGATCAATTCTCTTAATGTTTAATTCATTTTTATCTAATTTAGAAATTCTTAATACATTCTCTACCTGTTCATTAAGTCTGTTATTTTCAACTTTTATCATATTCAGGTAATTAATGACTAGTTCTTTATTATCTATAATTTTTGGGTTTTTAATAGAATCTAGTACTAGGTTAATAGTTGCAATAGGAGTCTTAAACTCATGAGTCATATTATTTATAAAATCTGATTTAATTTGTGCTATTTTTTTTTGTTTTAATAGTTGAGAAATTGTGCTTATATAAACTATAATAATAATTACAGTAAACACTATAGATAAGATAATCCCTTCAAAATAGGAATAGTCAGAGGCTGAAAATTGATTTTTAAGGTTTGGGAAATATAAGTTTATACTAAAATCACTCGAATTATTGTTATCCGTAAATATAGGTGTACTGAAGCTTAGATTTCTATCCCAACTGCTGAAATCAAAATTATCTGACTGAACTCTAGTTAATAAATCTTTATCAAAAATTCCAAATTCAAAATTCAAGTTTAAATTATATTCTGATAAAGCATCAGTGATAAGACTATTAATCTCATCTTGAGAGATTCTTCTATGTATTGGATTTCTTTTAGCCAGATCTTTATATGCAGTTTCAAATAAAATCTCTTTGCTCCTTGAAATTTCCCCTATTCTTAACAGTAATTGCTCAGGGGTAAATTGTCTAGTATCTGTATTATTAGAGCTAAGGCTAAATATTTTTCGCTCTCTTTCATTTGAAATTCGTGTAATATTAATACTATCAATATTGATATCTAAAAAAGAAGGTAATTTTAAACTTTCTTCTATTATACCATTTCGATAAATAATAGTTTCATTTGAACCATTATTTTCACTTATAAAGTATAAATTATTTATTGCAGTAGTATCGATATTAACTCCACTATTTATAAGCTCATTAAACTTGTACACATACTCAGAATATTCTCTTTTTTGTATATCCTTGGAAACTTCAAGTAAAATGTTATTGATATTTAAAGCAAATTGTTCCATGCTTTTATCAATATTACTCTTAATAAAATAACTCTGTACAGAAATTATTCCCAAAAGAGATAGACTCATTAAGATTAATATCAGTATAAAGAACTTTTTATTCATACAACTAAATTAATATTAATAATATAATGAGACATAGATTTAACCATAAGTTAACAAAAATTAATGATTTAAGATTTCCAAATGAATCTTATTAACATCATTGATCAAATCTGCATTTAAATTATTATAAATTATAAAATCGGAAAAATTCACAATCAAAACATCTGTAACTTGATTACTCATTATGTTTTTAATTGATGAACTGTTCATACCTCTAGATAAGAGTCTAGAGTGTCTTAACTTTACATCAGAAACAATTCCAATAACTTTATCAAAATTATTTTCAGTGTTGTTTTCAAAAATAATTGCAGATTCATATATAGTATAAGGAGCTACTTGATGATCTAACCAATTTTCATAGTCTTTCTTAACAAAAGGATGTACAATAGAATTTATTAATTGAAGTTTAGACTTATCATTAAATATTAAATCTGAAACATATTTTTTGTTAAGTTTATTAGATATATAACAGTCTTTACCAAAATGATTAATCAACTTGTTTTTTACATGAATATTTGAATTAATAATTTTTTTTGCGCATTCATCAGATGTGAAAATGGGTATACCTAGTTTGAAAAATATATTTGAAATATATGTTTTACCACTTCCGACACCACCAGTTATTGCAATTTTTTTCATTTTAAAATGACGTATTGAACATTCTCATTTGTCAAACTTAAATTTTTTATAAAATTAGGTTTTTTTATTATTGTAGGTTTCAATTTTCCACCTTCATGAAATTGATTAAAATCACAAGTAATTTCAAAATCTTTAAAACTATAAATTTGATAATTCTCTAAACTAGTAGTAAAAGAGACTTTTATGTTTTTTGGGTAATAATTAATCTTAATATCTTTTGGAATATTGACAATAGAAACAGGAATATTCAAAATAGCTTCGGTAGACTTTTCAACATCGATGAAAACATCAACAGTTTTATCAGAATACTTTAAATTATTAGCTTCTAATAAATTAAGCTTAACAGACTCTGTTAAACTTAATTTTAAATCTGTGAGTTCTAAATCATAAGTATTAATAGAATTAATTGAATTTAAAATTAATTCTGGACCAACAACAATAACCGAATCCTTCGATAATTTATAACTTTTAAAAAAATCATAACCTTGTGAAAAACTAATATTAGAATTTAAAACTATAGGTATTTTTTTTGATTTTAACCTGTCATAGTAAAAAAAAAGACTATCAAAATTAATTGAGATTAAATTGAATTCAGGTTTTATTAAATCAACAATGTTAGTATACGTATTAGAGTTGGTTAGTATAAAGGATTTTGAATTATCAATACTATTTCTTGAAGGAATATTGATTGATTGATTCGATAAATAATACTTAATAAAATCAAAACCAAATGATGAAACGGTTAAACTAATACTATCAGTAGATTGGTTAGTAACTATTTTATCATCTGCAATTTCAGTTAAGTTAATTTTATAAGTAACGGTTTTTGTGTAAACCTTAGTCAATTTGACTATAGTAGAAAAGAGAAAAGAAATTATCAAAAAAATGATAAAATTATTTAATGTTTTATAATTAATCTTATATGATTTTTTAATTATCATTAATTATTGTTTTTAAAAAAATAATTAGGAAATTTATCTTCGATATTTCTATTTGAATATAATAAAATAAAATTTGATTTTAGAAAACCAAATCCATAACCAACAAATTGAATTAGAGTAGTAAATATTGAATAAAAAGCTACTAATACGCTCCTATTTGTAATTAATGAGTTAATAAATATTAAAGCCCCATAAAGAAAAACTATCAATAGGGGGATAAAAAAATTAAATGGAATTAAGGCAAAACTTAAAATCAAATAAAAAAGCGCAAAACTAGGCAACCAAAAAATAATCTTATTAGAATCTGGATGCCAAGTATTTATAATTGGCCTAACCATTCCAAACTTATAAACTTGGTTAAAAAAAGCATGAATATTAACTCTTCTTTTATGAAACACTTTCACGTTATTATACAAACTAGAACTTAATTCAAGATCAGATATTCTTAGAGATAAATCTGGGTCTTCACCAGGGTGAATATTTCCAAAACCGCCAGTTAATTCAAACGCTTTTTGTGAAATTCCCATATTAAAACTTCTAGCTTGAAAATTCTTAGAATTTATATTACCACCTCTTACACCTCCAGTGGTTAAAAAAGATGTCATTGTAAAATTCACAGCTTTTTGAAAATTTGTAAAAGAAAAATGCGAGTCATCTACTCCTCCAAAACAATCAACATACTCGTTATTTATATTTTGGAAGAAATTAATCAAGTAATTGCTAGGTAATATACAATCTGAATCTAATATTATAAAGTAATTACCTTGTGCTTTTTTCATACCATAGTTCCTAGAATCACCAGGACCAGTATTGTTTTTTTTATAATAAGATATATTTAATTTTTCTGAAAATATTGATACAATTTTGTCTGAACAATTGCTGGAACCATCTTCAATAATAACAATTTCAAAATCAAAAAAACCTTCTAAATTTACAAAACTATTTAGAAGCTCCTCAATTTCTTCAGGCCTATTGTAAACAGGAATTATAAATGAAATATTAATAGATACCATTTAACAAATTTAGTTAAACAAAGCAGTAATTGAGTATATTATTTTGTGATAGAATCCATTATAGAATCACTAACACCCATATTACTAAAACCTCCATCATTATATAAGTTTTGAAGTGTAACTCTCTTTGTTAGGTCGCTAAATAATGTAACTGTGTAATTAGCACAATCTAAAGCAGTAGCATTTCCTAATGGAGACATTTTTTCGGCATAATTAATAAAACCATCAAAACCTTTGACTCCACTTCCAGCTGTAGTAGGAGTTGGAGATTGAGAAATAGTGTTAACCCTTACATTTTTGTCTTTACCAAAGAAATATCCAAAACTACGAGCTATACTTTCCAAAAATGCTTTATTATCTGCCATATCATTATAATCAGGGAATACTCTTTGAGCAGCCATGTAAGTTAGAGCTACGATACTACCCCACTCGTTCATTGCGTCTGCTTTATATAATGTTTGCATAACTTTATGAAATGACATTGCTGATACATCTGTACCTTTTTGAGTCCAATCATATTTTTGATCTGTATAATGTCTACCTTTTCTTACATTAATAGACATTCCTATAGAGTGTAAGACAAAATCTAATTTACCACCTAATATTTTCATTGATTCAGAAATTAAGTGCTCTAAGTCTTCAATAGAAGTTGCGTCAGCTCCAATAACAGTAGAACCCGTTTTCTCTGCTAACTTATCAATTTCACCCATTCTCATAGCGACTGGCGCATTAGATAAAACAAAGGTACCTCCTTCTTCATGAACTCTTTCAGCAGTTTTCCAAGCAATAGAATTATGATCTAAAGCTCCGAATATTATACCTCTTTTTCCTTTTAAAAGATTATATGACATATTATAAGATTTTTAACAAATATAAGATTAATTGAGTAATTGCTTAGCATGAGCAACAGCAGAGTTAGAAATGTTATCTCCTTCTAGCATTTTTGCAATTTCCACAATTCTGTCTTGATTATTTAATTTTATTAAGTTAGTTGTAGTAGAGTCATCCATTTCTGTTTTATATACTTTAAAGTGAGACTCCCCTTTCGCTGCAATTTGAGGCAAATGCGTAATTGTGAATATTTGCATCCTAGAACTCATTTCTTGCATAATATCTCCAATTTTATTAGATACTTCCCCAGAAACTCCAGTATCAATCTCATCAAACATTAATGTCGGTAATTTTTTATAGTTGGCAATAATAGATTTGATAGCTAACATAATCCTAGAAATTTCACCTCCTGAAGCAGAATGTTTCAATAATTTAAAGTCTGATCCTTTATTAGCACTAAACTTAAATTCTAATTTATCCATTCCATTAAAAAGAAAATCCTCAACTGGGCTAATTTCAATTAAAAACTGAGCACTCTTCATGCCTAAATCACCTAAGATTTCCTTGAGGTTTTTAACTAAGTTCGGAATTACATTAACCCTATTACTATTTAACTGTTTAGATAAAACTAATAATTCACTCTCCATGGTCTTAATAAAGGAATTAAGCGATTGAATTTCATCATCAATATTATTTGACTTAGAAACCTTGGTAGCTAAATCAGACTGGATAATAATTAGATCATTCAAATTATCAACAGAGTGTTTTCTTAAAACATTGTTTATTTTTGATAACAAATCACTTATTTCGGATAATTCTACAGGACTGTTAGTTAACCTATCATTTGAAGCTTGGATATCTTTAGAGATATCATCTAAATCAATATAGATTGAATTTAATCTATTATATAGACTTAAGAAAGAATTGGACTTGGAAGACAAGTCTTTGAGGTTTAAATTCAACTTACTCATTAACGAAATTATACCATGCTCGTTATCATTCAAAATAGAGCTACTGAGATTTAAATCACTCTTAATATCTTCAAAATTAGACAACTCTTTATAAGAGTTTTCTAGATCATCTAGATTAATATCAGAAATATTTAAATTGTTAATTTCATCTAAAAGATGGTTATTATAATCAAAAGCTTTTGAAAGCTCTAGTTTAGAGTCTTTAATTAATTTTAGTTCGGATTTATAATTTTTATATTTTAGGAATTTAACTTTATATTCTTTTAATAATTTATTATTATTAGAAACAGAGTCAATTACATCAAATTGAAAATCAATATTTACTAAATCTAAATTTTGGTGCTGAGAGTGAATATCTATAATATATTGGCTAATAGATGATAGTTGATTCAATACTACTGGAGAGTCATTAACAAAAGCGCGTGATTTTCCTGAAGGTAATATTTCTCTTCTAATTATAGTATCGGTATCATAATCAAGATTATTATCTGTAAAAATATTCTTCAAATTATAATTAGAAAGATCAAAAGTTGCCTCAACAATACACTTTTTATTCAAGTTGTTAATCGATGAGCTATCTGATCTTTTTCCTAAAAGAAGGGATAATGCATTTATTAAAATTGATTTTCCAGCCCCAGTTTCACCTGTAATTATAGTTAATCCATTGTTGAAATCTACATTCAAATCATCAATAAGCGCGTAGTTTTTTATGGATAGGTTTTTTAACACTGTATTTAAAGATTATAATTTAAAATTTTATTTTTCTCCATTTGCTTGAATGCATAGGAGCTACTTTTGACAACATTGAAATTAAATTAGTTATTTCTACACTAGGCCCAGCACTAAAAATATCTTGAATTTCATCAGACTTCGCGTCAAAAAATACTTTCAAGATATATGAATTAGGCCTACGACTATTCATTCTTTCAAAAGATATAATAGATTTGCTAATATTTATTTTTGATTTTTTAACATCTTCAAACATATTATCTAAACCATTAAGATGATAGTCATACAATGCAGAACTAAACTCTTTATACGTTGGGGATAGTATATTATCAATTAAATAATAGCGAGTCTGACGGCCATCTTTAGCATTCCAACCAAGGTAATTAGTTCCATTAGAATAATCTAAAATATTCCTAGCTTGCTCGTAATATTTTTTGCCAGAGTTTAATTCAAAGGAGTCAGAATCCATGCCTAAAATAATATAGACGTGATATGACAAAACAGAAATTAGATTTGATTCAAACTGATTTGGATTAAAAACGAAATTTTGGAATTCTTGATATCTGAATGAAAAATCTTTATCTATGTAATTATAAATTGGTGATTCATAAGAGGAATTAAAAATTGGTCTAGATGACTGTACTTGTAGAGTCCCACTAAAAACATCATTATCATAAGAATTAATATTAACAATCATTGAACAATTTATTCTTTGCTTATTTGAAAAAGAAATATTACTCCAATTGGAATTATTTATAAATTCTGAGATTTGATTTTCTAAAGTTTTAAAAATTTGCAAATTCTCATCGCCTGTCTTTGTGGCATTAACAATAACACTACAATTTAGTTCTTGTGAAAATGTATGTGTAAAAGAAATTAAAAAAAAATATAGAAATATTTTATTCATTTATTAATTCAATTATATTATTAATAATATCTAAAGAGACATCTTTCTTATGTTTTAACGGAAAATTAATAATTTTATTTTCTTTTGATATAATAGAAACTTTATTAGTATCAAAACCAAAACCTGCTCCTTTATCATTTAGAGAATTTAAGATTATTAAATCTAAATTTTTATTAATTAATTTACTTTTAGCATTCTCAATTTCATTATCTGTTTCCAGGGCAAAACCTATTAAAAGTTGATTAGTTTTTGTCTTACCAAGGTGAGATAAAATATCTTTGGTTTTCTCAACTTCAATAGATAAGTTCTGATTAGATTTTTTTAGTTTTTTATTGGAAATAGATTTAGGTTTAAAATCTGCTACCGCAGCTGACATTATAACCACATCTGCTGAACGATATTTATTTACAACCTCTTCAAACATTTGATCAGATGAAGTTATTAGTTTTAGCTGAATAGACTTAGATTTCAACTTTTCGTTAGTTGGACCACTAATTAATATAACATTAGCTCCTAAATTAGAAGCTGTCTCTGCTAACTCAAAACCCATTTTTCCACTGGAATGATTACCTATAAACCTGACAGGGTCTATTGATTCAAATGTTGGACCAGCAGTAATTAAAAAAGTCTTTCCGCTTAGAGGCAAATTACTAGATAAATCTTTTTCAATAAAAGCAACAATATTTTCAGGTTCTGCCATTCTACCCTCACCAACTAACCCACTTGCTAATTCACCAGACTCTGGCGGAATTAACATATTACCAAAAGAAATAAGTTTTTTAATTGATAATTTAGTTGATTCATGTTTATACATATCTAGATCCATAGCTGGAGCAAAATAAACTTTACATTTAGCAGATAAATATGTAGCTATTAATAGATTGTCACAATTTCCACTGGACATTTTAGATAAAGTGTTGGCCGTAGCAGGACAAATTATAAATAAGTCTGCCCATAGACCTAATTCAACGTGATTGTTCCACATCTCATCATCCTCATCTGTGGTAAATGTAGATAAAACAGGATTCTTTGAAAGTGTGGATAATGTTAATGGTGTAACAAAGTCTTTAGCAGAGGGTGTCATAACAACTTTAACATGACAACCTAACTTTATTAATAACCTAACTAAATTAGCAGTTTTATAAGCAGCGATACCACCAGTTACACCTAGTAATATTTTTTTTCCGCTTAAAACTGACATTAGATTACTTTTCTAGTGATTCTTCAGAGCTATTTCTGTGATATATTTTTTCATCAAGCCATTCTTGAACAGCTAACGCATGAGGCTTAGGTAACTTTTCGTAAAACTTAGAAACTTCAATTTGCTCTTTATTTTCAAAAATCTCTTCTAAACTATCGTTGTATGTAGCAAACTCTTCTAATTTATCAATTAATTCTGTACGTATATCAGAATTGATTTGTTCAGATCTCTTAGATATAATTGAAATTGCTTCATAGATATTATCGGTTGATTTATCAATAATATTTCTATCGTATGTTTCTGTACTAACTGGTGCCTTTACTTTCTTTAAATCCATTTTTATTTAATTTCTAAGTTGTTTTTAATTTATTCAATTCCTCAAATTTTAATT
>Ga0209384_1000144_pt1 | contig 49464 bp, 62 predicted proteins | sample CoawatmetaG05DNA_FD_187511 | JGI IMG/M metagenome (GOLD analysis project Ga0209384, IMG submission 187511) | Marine microbial communities from the West Antarctic Peninsula - Coastal water metaG058-DNA (SPAdes) (version 2) | ecosystem: Environmental > Aquatic > Marine > Coastal ... | reverse complement strand
CCCTACCTGCGGTGTAACCCACAGCCACGTTGAAACTATCCGTATTTGAAGTAAAGTTTTGGCTCATAAGAGCTTCAAAACCTATGGCAGTAGTTTTTGTTCCAACGGTGTCAGCACTAAGTGCCTTATAACCAATCGCAAGGTTGTTATTTGAGGAAGTTAAAGCATCACCTGCTAAAGCACCCATAAGAACATTTTGAACGCCTGTGGTTACTGATTTACCTGCATCAAAACCCACTGCGGTGTTGTAGGTATCAGCGTTTGAGGTTACATTTGCAGTGGCTAACGTGCCTACACCAACTGCTACGTTCCTGTCACCCACAGTCATTGTGCTTAAAGAGTTGTAGCCGATTGCGGTGTTGTTATCTCCAGTTGTTAGAGCGTCACCGGCTAGTGCGCCAATTAAAGTTTGACGAACGCCTGTGGTGACTAACATTCCTGCCTGAGAACCTACGGCTGTATTATATGCATTGGTTGCCGAAGTAAAGTTTTGTGAAAGTAAAGATAGATAACCTATAGCAACAGACCTACTGCCTAAAGTGTCTGCTGAAAGAGCGCGTTGACCGACAGCTACATTAAAATCAGCATCCGTTAAAGCGTCACCGGCTAGTGCGCCCACGATGGTGTTTTGAACGCCTGTGGTTACTGATAGACCTGCTTGATCACCAACGGCTACGTTGTATGTGCCTGTTGTATTAGCATTTAAAGCGGCATCTCCTAGTGCGAGGTTATTAGACCCTGTGGTGTTTTGGCTTAACGAAGCGTAGCCAAAAGAATTGTTGTAATTACCTGTAGTGTTTGCGTCTAAAGCTAAGGCTCCTACTGCGTTGTTTCTTGTGCCCGTGGTGTTTGCTAATAAAGCACTTCTGCCCACTGCTGTGTTGTTTGAAGCTGTAGTGTTCCCATTTAAAGCACCTTTGCCCACTGCCGTATTTTCTGCACCAGTTGTATTAGACTTCATAGAGTCATGTCCAACTGCGGTATTGTTATTAGCGGTGGTGTTCGCGTCTAAAGAGCCTTGTCCTACTGCAACATTAGAAGAGCCAGTTGTAATCGAATCACCCGCTTGAGCACCAATTAGGGTGTTTTCTTTGCCTGTGGTTACTGCGGCTCCTGCGTTATAGCCTAATGCTGTATTGTAGCTATAAGTTCCTGAAGAAAAACTTTGAGAAGTTAAGGCTTGATAACCTATGGCAGTAGTTCTGGCTCCTGCTACATCCGACCCTAATGCAGATTGCCCTAATGCTACATTAGAAGAGCCAGTAGTCAGGACATCACCTGCAAGACCACCGATGAGGGTGTTTTGAACGCCTGCGGTTACTGCGGCTCCTGCGGCAAAACCCACTGCTGTGTTGTAGGCATCGGTAGCAGATGTGAAATTTTGTGTCCTCAAACTACCATATCCAATAGCAGTAGAGCGAGCGCCTAAAGTATCTGCCTCTAAAGTGAAAGTACCAACCGCAACATTAAAATCACCAGTAGTAATCGCAGTACCTGCTTCATCGCCCACGACCACATTATAATTACCACCGCTTGCAATGCTGTTACCTGCGTTTACGCCTGCGCGGAAGTTACTTGTTCCTGCTGAAGCCGTGATGATGTCTGCACCCGTAGCAAAGGTGACATCTGCTGCAAAGTTAGATGCACCGTCAACATCTAAAACGTCTAGGTTAGTCGTGCCGTCAATATCTATATCGCCTGAAATGTCTAAGGAAGCACCTGTTAGGACTCCTGCAACAGTCAGTGTAGAAGCCATGTCAACTGCGCCATCAATATCCACAACGTCAAGGTTGGTAGTTCCGTCAATATCTATATCGCCAGAGATGTCTAAAGAAGCTCCTGTTAGAACACCTGCAACAGTCAGCGTAGAAGCCATATCAACCGCACCGTCAATATCCACAACGTCAAGGTTAGTAGTTCCGTCAATATCTACGTTACCTGAGATGTCTAGAGATGCAGCGATTATCTCACCGCTTGCATTGATAGCTCCGTTAATATCAATTGTAGTTGCAGCTATTTGAATTTCTGTGTCAGCTACTATGTCTAGTTGTCCATCAGCACTAGAGTTAATGTAGATTGCTGAGTCTCTGAACTGGACTTTTTTATCAGTGCCAAGAGTAGAATCAGCATTAGAAGCAAAGCCACCATTAAACACAGTAGCAGCGGTTGTGGTTAATACGCCTGTAACGAGTGCAGTGGTCGCCATGTTTACAGCACCATCAATGTCAACAACATCTAAGTTTGTAGTGCCGTCTACATCTAAATCGCCATTAAAATCTACGTTGCCTGCAACTGCAAGCGTTGTAGCCATGTCAACAGCTCCGTCAATATCAACAACATCAAGGTTTGTAGTGCCGTCTACGTCTATATCTCCAGAAATGTCTAAAGAAGAAGCAGTCAACACACCCGTAACACCAAGTGTACCTGCAATGGTTGCGTTCACATCTACATCTAGTGTATCTATGTGTGCTGTACCGTCTAAGTAAAGATCACGCCACTCTTGTCCAGAGCTTCCAAGATCAAATGCACTGTCAGTGTTAGGGATAATATTACTATTTACATCTGCACCGAATACAACATTATCACTTGCTGCGTCACCTAGAGTAAGCGTACCGCCATTAAGTGTTGTAGTACCAGTGACTACAAGAGTTCCACCGATAGTTGTGTTGCCTGTTATACCTAGTGTGCCACCAACAGTTGTGTTGCCTGTTACGCCTAGAGTGCCTGCAATGGTTGCGTTAGCATCTACGTCTAGTGTATCTACATGGATAGTTCCGTCAAAGAAGCCGTCCTTAAACTCTAAAGAGCTAGTACCTAAGTCAATGTCTGAATCAGTTACAGGAACAATTGCACCGTCTTGGATGCGAATCTGTTCTACTGCTGCACTGCTTACCTGTACAAAAAATCCCCAACGGTTGTTAGTGGTATCGACTACAAGCTTGTTTAAGAAATCTTGATCGCCAATAATTTCAATGTTACCACCTTCTCCTGCTCCACCGTCATGTTGGTGTCCGGTAGTTCCAGTAGAAGTGTATGCAAACGCAGATACAAGTTTATTGTATTCGTCATTAAAAAGTGCAGCGGTGATTGTATCGCCATCTGTAAGTGTGCTTTGTCTAGTATAACTTGATCCTGCCATGTCTGGTTATCTCCTGCCTGATGGGACGTAATCAACGTACAAGCCGTTAATTGCATAGGGTGCGTTTTGGTCATCACTGGTAATTCTAAAGTTTGTTACGTGTCCACTTCCTTCTACTGCTTGTCTAAACATTGGATCTTTACTGCCGCCAAATGTTGATGCTGCAAACGCTACGTTTCCAAAAGAAGAAGGAATTGGAATTCCTACTACGGGATATGGTGCAGGTTGAGGAATGTCTAAGTCTTCGTAATCATATCGAAGTCTTAGAAACGGAAGTATCTGGCCTTCAGGAGACACAGATATTTTAACGTAGTACAAAGTCTTTCGAGTTCCAATGTCTCCAAAATCATAATTGGGTGTGCTATATTTTGCTGAAATATTAAAAGCTGTTCCATCATCAGAAAATGCATTGCCTGAGTCATGGTTATAAACATAGCCTTTGCTATCTCCGTGAAATGTTTTTTCCACGCCATCTTTGTTAAAGCCCGATGTTAGACCTGTTGCTTGTATTCCTTTTGTTTCAGACCATTCAAAACCGTTAGGTGTTAATGTTCCTATAATTCCAAGCGCAATAGACGAAGCACCACCAACCTGACTAAAAAATAATCTGTATTGTGATTTGCTTCGGAGTACTGTACTAGCAAGCGTAAAAGTATTTACAGACTTTGCAAGTGTAGATATTACAGACTGTATTTGCCGACTTACTGATCCTAATTCAACGTCACCAATACGTGCTGTACCTGCTACTGAACGTATGCCATCCGGTGAAAGAAACACCAAGTCACCGCCAATCTCTTGGATGCTATGTGAACTCAAGCAACCTACGTTTTTAGTAACTGGAACAATTGCAATGTTAGAAGAACTAGTAATGTTGATAAGCTTGTGTATGCTATTGCGACAAAAGATAATTAAGTCATCACGAAAGCTTTTGATGCCTACTACTTGGTCTGGCAATAAGATGCTGCCTGCACCTGAACCAGAAAAACTAGATGGATCAAGTGTTGAGCTATAAAAGATTGTGTTTTTTGCGGTTGGTGCGCCTGCTACAACTAAGTGATTATTATGTATAGCGCATGTGGTCGGTGCTGTTGTCCCGCTAACAGTTACTTCTTCTGCAAAAAATGTACGGTTAGCTAAAGTTCCTGTTCCTGTCATTTTAAAAAGAAAAGGCTTATTAACTCCGTCAGTAATAACAACTGAGCCGTAATCGGTGTTTCCTTCAAATACTGCAAAAGATGTTTGAGCTTGTGCAGTTCTATCGTCTGCACTGCGGCCTGAAAAAGTTGAGAAGTTATCTCCTCCACTTGCAACGCTTGCTTTGTTAATCTGTAACCAAGTAGTTTCGCCATCTTGACTAAAGAAAATTCCAACGCCACTACAAATAATTACTCCGTCTGCATATACTTGCACACCAAGAATACGATTACCACCGTTAGGTCGAGTATCACCAAAAGCTGAGTAACCGTTTATACGTCTGTACCCGCCATCTGGATTAACTTCAAAGTTTAATAACTCTGTAGCAACTCCGGGCTGTGCGAGCATTTCAAGTTGATTAAGGTTAGTATTTAAACCACCTCTGCATGAAATACCAAAGGGTTGTGAAGCAGCCATTAAACGAACCTCATCCGGTCATCTTTAATATCCGCAGGTACTGGCTCAATAAGATTAGAGCGCATGCTACGTAAACCTTTTCTATAATCTTCTAGTGCAAAAGCTGCTGCTTGCGGGTTATCTTTAAACTGCCAGATGTAGTACCTAGCTCTAGCTTGTAGAACGCCCGTATACAAATCTGGAAAAACTATAGTGTCTCCGTGTCCAGAGAGTCTTGAAGGAAGATCCCAAGCGTAGAACCAGACGCGGTAGACCTTGTCAGGAATGGGACTGAGTCCAAATTTGCGAGAGTCAGGGCTACGTATAACAGCGTTAGGTACACCAAATTGTTGAGAGTCTGCATCATCTAAGTTCTCCGAAATTCTGCGAAAGTCTTTCCAAGCTTCTATAGTCATAAAGCGTAAGTTTCTAGCTACATAAGGAGCTACTTCACCTGAGACACCTACGGTGGTCATGTAGAAGTTGTCCCAGTCTATTGAACTAAAATCCGTTGTAATGTTTGAACTAGCGGGTTTTAGTTCATAAAATCTTGTGCCTGCAACAGTCTCAACATATACGTTGCCGTACATGGGATCTGTCTCACCACTTTCTGCCGAAGCTAGAAAAGGCCATTGTGGTTCTTCAGTTATAATATCAAAGTAAGCGCGGTTTACTGAGTCTTTGACATGTTGTTGAACACCTAACGCGCCTGCGAAAGTTGTTGATGTAAGGGCAACTTCATTGAGTTCTCGTAGAAGCTCATTAGTTAATTCAAGGTAGGTTGTTGCCATAAATTATTGCGCCTTTGATTTAGTTTCAGTTTCTTTCTTTCCGAAAATAGCGTCCCAGTTATCTTCGTATTTTTTTTTATTCTCTGGCTTGTACCAGTTACCTGTGTCTCCAAGAATTCTTTTCTTGCTGTTTCCTTTAATCATTACAGGCTTGTTGTCGCTTCCTACTAGTGGCATAAATACCTCTTATAAAGATCAGGGGGCTTTTACACCCCCATCTCTAGTTACTTACTTAGTCGATACCGTAGAACGCTGAAACCATTGCTTCAGGACGTAATACTTTAGCACCATATACGTGCAGACCACGACAGATGTCACCGAAGCTATCTGGATCACGGATGACCTCAGTGCTTGTGATAGTCTGTGCAGTTGCAGTGGAGCTAATGTGACCAGACAGTACTTGACCCGCAGCATTGCTTGGAGTAGCAATGTTGTTAGACTTGTACATGTCAAAGCCGCGTAGCTTGCCAGATGATACTAGACCGTTACGGATAGAGCCTTGGCCTGCGTTGAAGTCTACAGACATTAGCTTAGAGCTAGACTGAGACAACTGCTCGTAAAAGCTAGGTGGAGCCAAGAACCAACGACCTTCTTCTGGAATGCTTTGCTCGTCAAGAAGACGGGCCATGTACGCCATAAGATCAAGAGGATCATGCTCATTAGTTCCAAAACCAATATCCAAGTTACCAGTACCGTCAAAAGTTCCGGCGGCTAGGTCAGTAGCACTGTCGCTACCAAGGATGTGGTTAGGGCTTGAAGCTGAAACGCCCGCGATCATCTTCGCAATTACACCTGCGTCAAAAGCATCTTTCAATGCGTAAGCAGCAGAAGAAGCAGCAACTTCTTTAAAGTTAACGTGAGACATTGCAGTTTCAATATCATCAACGATGAATTTAAATGCGTTGGCTACGTCAACAACCAAAGTAATTTCTTGGTCAGTTAGCTTAGTTTGAGTTACGTCTGCACCACGCTCATACTGATAAACAGTAATTACTGGTTCTTTGATAACCTTTACAGAATCACCAAAAGACGAAATTTCACCACTGTAATCAGTGTTGGTAATTGCTTCAGCTACAGAAGCTTTGCGAAAGAAGTTAAGAACTTTCTTCGAGTAAATCGAAGGAAGAAAGAAACTGTTAGTTTGGCCAGCTACTGAGTTACCGAAGTTACCGTTAGTGTCTGTGCCTTGCTCAAATAGAGCGTCCGATTGGTTAAAAGCCATGTTGTGTTACTCCTAAAAAAAGACAATAAGTAGTTACTGCACTCTGCCTTCCATGATAGCTAAATCAATTTCTTGTTCAAACTTATCATATTGTTGTATAGACAAAGCTGCAATTTCCCGTTGTGTCCAAATCTTTGGCTGCTTAGAATCTACGCGAGTAGTTCTTGTAGATACCATATCTGCTGCTGAAGAGTTGGAAGATTGTGACTTAGACGGTTTTTGCTTCTTACTTGTCTTGATGCCGTTCTCCATTTTATAAAGATCAATAGCTTTGACTGCTAAATTAACATTGTCTGGGTTTTCATAGATCCAACCTTGAATTACTTCAGGTTGTTCTTTAGCCCATTCGTGGAACTTATCATCGCCTCGTATATCCTCAAAATCAGGATGCCGTGAGCGTAGTGTAGATTCAGCTTCTTTTCGCTGTATGTTTAATTCTCGTTCTTCAAGAACAGACATTTTAGTTTTTAAAGCTTGCATTTGTTGTTCACTTTGTAAGTGTGCAACAGTTTCTACGGTTTCATATAGATCAGGATATTGCTCACGAAAGTTTTCAAGATCTTCGGCTGACTTAGGCGGGGCATACGCAGGTTGCGTTTCTGTTGCCGCTGCTGTAAGTTGTAGTTCTTTCTGCTTAAAGTCTGCAATTTTCTGATCGTAATGTTTCTTTAGATCATCGTATCGTTTCTTATAATTTGTAGTACCTGTCTGAGCTTCCTCTTCAGGGGCCGCTTTGCGGGTAGCCTTCTTAGGTGTCTCTTCTTGGTATAGCCCATCTGCTGATCCTCGACTGGGGGCGTCTTCTGTGTGCCACGCCTTTCGAGAATTGTATGGATTGGCTTCGGGTTCATCAAGTTGTTCTGTTACATTACTCATCTTGTCACTCTCCTTTTGGGGCTTGCTAGTCTTTCAAGGTGGCTATATTACTCGCGTTTGTAATATAGGGTCTTGATACTTCAAGGTGGCCTCTGGATTATATTTTGTGATAAAGGGTTTAAATTAATAAAGTGGCTTTATCGTTATCTTACGCTTGGCATCCGGTTAGCAGTGACCATTTGTTTCTTAACTTCGTCATCACTGTCATAAGAAGACATTTTTATATCGTCTTCGCTAGTTAAACCTCCGAATGCTTTCTTCATGTAACCACCATCATAAGCACGTTCAGCATCGTCCATCATAGTTTGTAGCTGATCCGCGCCCATTTGATCGGTGGCTTTCTTGGTGAAAACAAATTCACCATCCGACAACCTTGCGGGTATCGAATCTGATGTGCCAGTTCCGGGGCCTTCTACGGCTCCTTCTCCGGCAAATTCTCCTGCAACATCCATAACCTTGTCAAAGATGCCACTTAAACGCTCGTCTGTTTCTAGAACGCCCATTAAATAATCTTGTTCTTCTGTGTCTAAAGACTGCCCTAATACATAGCCTGTGTAGTCCTCTTCCATTTCTGAGTCTGGAAGCTGTGAAGCTTCTACAGCATCCATCTCATCTTCTGGGATGTTGTCGTAGGTATCTTCAGGCATGTCTTCTTCCATTTCCATTTCGGGTGGCATAAGCATAGAGCCTTCAGCGTACTTCATCATGCCGCCTTTGTTTTTTGGAACTAGCTTAGTGTCTCCCGCTTCAAGTTCAAGTGCAATTTCTCTTTCAGGCGCGTCTGGATCTAAAGGCTTATACATATATGAAGTCTGTCCTTTTTCAGCATTTTTTATTTTTTTACTGAATACCCTATCAAAGTTTTCGGCTTCTAAAGTTTTTGCATCTTTTTCAATTTCTTCTGACATTGGAGCTTCAACTGATTTTTCAGTTTTGTCTTCGTCTGCAAAAAGCAATACTCCACCTGCTCCTGCTACAATTCCTACTCCTGTTCCTGCTACAATTCCTTGCCCTACTGCTTTTTTTCCTTTTCCAGTTGATGAAATATCAGGAGTATACCCAGACATTAAACTTGGTTTTTCTGTTAAGGCTCTTTTAAACTGAACAATAGTATTTAAAATCCCTTTAGACTTGCCTCCCCCTGCTCCTTGATTGTTTAAATATAGCATAGTTTCTAAAGCTTGAGGGCTTATTGTTTTAAGGCTAGTCCCACTGATTCCTATATTAGCTTGATTGGCTGCTTCGTTTACAATATTTGACTTGTTTGTTGTTAAAGAAGCTACACCGTCAGCACTGTATTTTGTATTTGCCTGTACAGTTGTTGCTAAAGCTTCAGCCATTCTTTGCAAATCAACCGAATCGTAGTCGTCTGTGAGAACTTTAGCCACTCTAGCATCAGCTTTAAGAGGCTTATCTACGCCTTTTACTAGATCTTTTATAATGCTTTGGCCTTCTTTAGACTTAATAAAATAGTTAACAAGTGAAACGCCAGAAGCGTAGCCTTCACGGTCATCCATTTCACCGCCCATGCTCCTGCGGTTGCGAACTTCTTCAAGAAGACCCGCACCAGAATCTTGAATAGTCTGTTGCTTGTTTCTTCGTTCACTTGAATCAAGGGCTTCTGCATCTGCATCCATTTTTTGAAACGCTTCGGCGCGGGTTTCTGAGCTAAAACTATTTTCAATATCACGGCGATGTCGAGCTACGTTTTCTAAAGCTTCAGAATTGCCTTTGTATTTTTGTTGGGCTGCGTCTAAATCAGCGTTTAATTTTATAAACTTATCAACATCAGACATTTCAGCTCCACCACCTTCGTCATACGAGCCGCGCTTCTTTTGCATTTGCATTCTGTAACGCTTATCGTCAGCGGTTTCGCCACCCATGTTATACATTTTATTCATAATTAAGAACCTTCTGTTCGTTGTTTAGCTTCGCCAACTTGGTCTTTAAGCTGCATTAAATTAACCAGAGAACTCACTTTCCCCTGCTTGCGGAACACTTCCAGTTCCAATGTTGCCACCGCCAGTCCCTGTAGCTCCAAGTCCTTGAGGTTGTTGAGATGCTCCTTGAGCGCCTCCCATAGCTCCTTGTTGCTCGTCAGGGGTGACAACCTCGCTGCCATTTGCTTGTCCAACATTTTGCGCTCCTATGATCTGTGCCATGATTGCAGCTTCTTCAGGATCGTTGAGTATCTCATCAGGATCTAAGTCTAAACTGTATGCAAGTTCACTAACAATCTTAGAGATTTTAACAAACGGTGCAATAGCGGGGTTCTGTGCGGTTTGTAAGAACATGGTCAAACGCTGACTACGAACTTCTTTTTGCATTAGGCTGTTAGTACCCATTGCGTTAATTTCTAAATCGCCTTCAATATCTAATTCGCCTTCAAAGAACTGCATGTTCCACTGGTAATAAGCTTTACCTAAAGGCTTCAACAAGAAATCATCTACGTTCTTAACAACTGTTTTAATATTAAGACTTGCTGCACCTAGAAGCATCGACATACCTGACGCTGTACGAGTCATGCTCTGTACGCCTGTCTGTCCATGCGAGTAACTAGGTATTCCGGTCTGCTCATCTGCAAGCTGACGGAACTTATCAAACATTTGTAAGTTTTCTTGCGTAGTGTTAGGGAACTTTAAGCCGTGTATTGACTGACCTTGCATTCCTGACTGTCGCCTAAAGACTTTTCCGGGATATATTTCCATTGACTGCCCGCCAACTAAAGCAGACTCGTCTACGTCAAAGACTATAGAGCCTGACAACGCTAGGTTGTCTATTGCCATACGTGCGTGTCCGTTCATTATCTGTTGAGAGTCATCCATATTTTCAGCAACGCCAATACCGAAGAAAGAATAAGGATTACGCTCGTAAGGAAAGGCATTGTATGGGAGTCTGTACGGAGTAAATGGATTAACAACGCCACGTAACAGCTTACCATTACTAATCCATGCATTAACTTGTACTTCATCTAGGTCATCCACTTCATCAGGGATGTCCATGCCTGCTTCTCTTGCGTATTGAGCATCCATGACTCCCCAGTATTCTAAAACTTCAAATAAACCACTGCCGTAGTCTTCATTGCGGTGATCATCTTTCAATTCAGACTCGTAGTCTTTCTCAACGTAGTTTGATCCCATCGTTAAGCACTCACGAATCTGATCTTTGCTAAAATGCGGAAGTTTAGCTAGGTTTCTAAGCTGTGATCGGTTTAATTTATGTCTATGAAACGTGTATTCGCACTCTTCAATAGTAGTAGCATTGGGATCGGGAAAGAAATCCCAAATAGAAACAAACTCAATGCGCGGAACACGAACAGATAGCGGATTGTACGTTCTTTCGCCTGTCTCTTCGTCTTTTTCCCAACGACTAAGTGTTTTGTTGAAGTTAAACGGGCCTTTAACAATACCTGTACCAAACAAAGCAGATTCAAATAGCGCATTACGTAGTTCAGAAGACCCGTTAGACTCTTCGATCTGATCGTGTATAAGTTTCTGCATTAAACGTGCTGCATCTTTAGCAGGAGCTATTTCTAAAACTTGTGGATTTGGATGTACACCGTCTTTAAATTCAAGTTCTGCTTCTTTTATTGCGTCTTCAAAAGCATTTTCACCTGTTGAGAAAGTTGCTCCTGCTTTCAGTACTCTTCCGTCACCTTCGTAGCCTACGTCAAAGGGGTCTAGTGCTTTTTCTTCTGCTGTTTCTGGTTCTTTGGCTTCTGGTTCGCTTGTTTCAATGTTAGGAGCCATGTCTAGGTGTCTATATGTTGACACACCTTCCGGTATTTTTGTTTCTTTAACACCAATAGGGAACTTACCTGTTCCGAACATTACATCTACTAACTGACCAAATGCTGCAATTACTTTAGTCTTTGTAACTTTGATAAATACTCTAGACTTTTCTGACTCGCGGAACTTTACGTTCTTACCATAGAGTCCACGGAAGTTGTGATAGGCTTGTAGCCATCTAGCTTCATCTGATTCTCTTGCTGACTCTGCTTGTGCAAAGCGATCTTGAACTAAACCTACAAACTGAAGACGAATGGATTCCTCAAGAGTTAAGTCAAGACCACTTTCGCCCTCAACAGCTTCAAAGTAGATCTCACCCGCGTTTCCAAATAATCCGTCTTTTTCGTTAGCCATGTAATTTCCCTACATTATACAGAAAAACCTGCCGTCATCCGAAGAATCAGGCAGGCGTAGTACTTAGTTTTATAGTGCTTGGAACTGAACAATGTACTTAACAGTTGTTGCAGCAGTAGCTAGATCAGCTCCAATAGGAGTTAAACGAGCATGTAGTGTACGATTAGCAGCAGAGTACAAAGTGCTTGCAATTACAATAGCTTCTGAAGTAGCGGGGCCACCTACAACACCTGCGGTTACAGAGGTAGTTACAAACTGGTTAGCTGCATGTCCGTGTGAATCTTTAATAAGATACAAAGGAGCATTAGCAGCCCAAGTTACAGCAGCACCACCGTCATCTAGAATAGCTTCAGTAGCGATAATCTGCCCACCACCCGCAGCCGTACCCAGACTAAAGTCTACGTCATTGCCGCTACTACCGCCTGTTACAATGTTACCCGCAGGGATAGCAATCAAGTTACGGATGATTGTTCCGGCAGGTTGCACAAAAGAAACGTCAGTGTGAGTGTCATCAGTTACTGCAATAGTAGCTGTAGTTACTTCTGTTTGTGCGCCAACGCGCTCTGACAGAAGACGAACGTCTGAGGCTATTGCCCCATCGTTAATGTTTTTACGGATGTTTACTTGACCTGTAGCTGTTGACATAATTTCTTCCTCTTTTTATTTTAGTTTTTTTTAGTTTTTTTAATATCCAAAAGTTGAGTCCATCGGAGAATAGATTCTCTCCCTATGAAATTGTCGCATTTGATTCAACGTATCATTTATACGTGGCCTAGACATAATCAAATACCTAAGTGCGTCATAAGCATGGTCAGGCGCATGTGTATCTACATCTTCTGGGTTGCGTTTATCCAGAGGAATACTTTGCAGTTCGCGTATCAGGTTAGGGCATGTGTTCAGTATCTGTATTTTGGGCCTACCGCTTTGCATGACTTTTAAGTATTCGTGGATTTGTATCTTGCCTTGTATTCGGTTCTTATCTGCTCTTCTGAGCTTGTGTCCGGCTCTCTGAAGCGTTTCACCGATTGTTGGGCCTGTAGTACCTGTTCGACTCCAACACGCTGTATCAAGCACTCCTTGGACGCTGAAGGGATCTCCTAACTCCATGTTAGTAATTAGGCTTGCAAGCTCTGTACCTAATAGTCCTTTCTGGTATAACTCTCTGTATATTATCAATGTGCCGTCACTTGGGTCTACTGCTCCCCAAACGCAAGCACTCTCTGAAGCGTAACCGTAATCTATTCCTTTGACCCGTTCCCAGTGCAATGGAATCTCAAACGGTGTGATAACATGTAGCTGTGGTACAAACTCTGTGAATGCTGCACCTTCTGCAACGTCCCAGTTGCCGTCTAAAAGCTGTTGTCGCTGTGTTGGCGGCAGAGCCTGTAACATCTTCTCGTATCTTCCGTCATGAGCTAAGAACGGATTGTCCTGCAATCTAGCAGGTATGAACTTTCTTGTTAGACCGTCTGCGCCTTCAAAAGATGCGTTGGGTGGCGAGGGGTCTATGTAACGCTTCTTAACCCATGTAGCTCCTGTACCGCCCGGATTTGCTGTACAACGCATATACGGGATAATCTCTGAATCAGTGGTACGAAGTCTTGAAGCTAAGTAGTTCCAAGCAAATTCTGTGGGCAGGTGTGTGATCTCATCAAATCCTATCCAACTGTATGCTTGTCCCTGATACCTATATACATCTGCATCACGTTCCAAGAAGCCAAACTCAATCTTAGCGCCACTTGGGAAGTTCCAAAGCTTCTCCACTTCTTTATATCTACACCCCGGAAATGCTTTCGGGTACAACTCTCTACTCTTGTCTATAAGCTCTCTAAGTTCTGGCATAGAGCGTCTTATGATTAGGCCCCTGTGAGCGGGCCTGTGAGCGTATCTAAGCGGGTCTACGAGCATGGCATAGGACTTACCTCCCCCTGCTGCTCCACCGTACAGAACGTCTGTTTCTGCGGCTGCTAAGAAGTCTTCCTGTGGGCCTTCGTTGGCCTTGAAGATTATGTCTTCTTTTACTTCGTCTGCCAGAGCATTTGGTAGCTTGTTTAGATCTTCTTGCTCTGTTATGTTTGAAGTAGCAGTACCGTCTAACTTGTTTAAAGTTTTGGTGGTGGTGCTTATTGACTTCTTGTAGCTTTCTACTTTAGCTTGTGCTGCTTTGAGCTTCTTTTGTTTTTCTCTGACAGCCTTTGTTGCGTCCATCTTTGCTTTAGTTCTAGAATGATAAGTATAACCACGGCCTTTAGATCCTTTTGCGCGTCCTGATTTCTTACGCGGTGTACCGTCTACTTTGAGTACAAACTCTCCGGATTCATCTTTGGCGTAGTTGTCGGGATTTAGTTCCCAGTCTAGTTGTTCAGTCATATCTTTTGTCTGCTATCTTCTTTAAACCCATGTGGCTAATAGTTCGCCCTGTCTTGTGTTCTAAGAATATCGCAGCTTCGCGTAAACTGAGTGTTTTCTCTTTGATCATTACGATCATCTTGTCTAGTTGTTCGAGTTGTTCTGGTATTGCTGTTAGTAACTCTACGTTACCTTCGTCTAGCTTATAACCAAATGGAATAGTACTGCTAGATCTCCTCATAATTTCCTTCTATGACGGTTTCTTGTTTAGCGGGTAAAATAAACAGACCGCCATTGGTATTGACAGTTACATCGAGGCGATCTGTTTTACCCAAGCCTACGCGGTCTAAGATGGTCTGTGCTGCTTGTATACGCATGTTTGCTTGCGGTATAGGCTCTGAGCTATCCATTATTGCTACGAGCTTCATAGCGGCTTTAGGGGCGCTCTGAGCCAAGATGTTTGTTGCTAGGTCTAGGATCTCCGTCTTCAAAGACTTCACAACTGCATTCGTGCTTGATACAGCATATCCTGCCATCTCTGCTGCTCTTTTTGGATCACCTCCTGCTTCAGTTAAGTAACTAAGGAAAGCTTCCTGCTTTGTTGTTAATTCTTTTTTGTTTGTCATGTACTCTATTATACACCTGTATTGCAGGTTTGTCAAGCTTTATATTCCAAAAAGGTATAAATAAATATACGAAATGTCTTGACAAAACGTGATTTCAGGTGTATAATAGATATTAAGCCCACCGGGGTTATATAGTCATTCCAGCCACTGTTATTCAGTGTTTCTAATAATAGGTTTTGTATAGTATTAGGAACAATTCTAATAAGGACTCATTCCTAATAAGTCGATTAGCCCCTTGCAAGGCTAATTGCTATAAAGTAGATTAGCCTTGCAATGGGGCTTTGACATAGATGAGACACTTTAAAGACTTTAAAGCCTGCCGCGCCAACTGGTATACATCCCCTTTTCCCCCAAAATGTATAACATTGTGTATATATGGGGGGGAGGGGTACTGGCCACCTGCCCCACCCTAAAGGCCCTACATTTTATAAGGGTTTTACAGGCGGAGGTCAGATTCCCTAGCACAATTAGACTTCAAAGCCTACAAAAACTTTAAAGTCTAAAAAGTCTGGACAACTGGTGTACAAACTGGTAGGACTTCGAAGACTTTTAAAGTTTAATAGCTTTAAACTATAAAGGCTCCACAATTCATAGAGTTATGTAATACAGCCCCAGAATCTAAAAAGACTTCAAAGATTAATTAAAATTATATTGACAATCTTTAAAACCTCTGAAATTGATCATTTTTTAACCAGTTCAACTATTGGCACAATCGCTGTCAAATCCAACACAATGTACCTATTAGCCTTTCTAAGCCACTATCTAATCCCCGATAGTACGCCCTTTCTTTTGAGCAATTAAATCTAGCGCAATGCTAGGCCGCTCTCTGTCGATTTATCAATTCAAAAAACCACCCAAAAACCACCCAAAAAATTACCTATATAAAGAGTAGGCGTATCTATTTGCGACATCTTATCTATTAACGACATTGGGATTTTGAAGTCTTATAATTTACTTATAAAATTAATTTACTTTTATTTTGCAAAAAAGTTGTACTTTGATAAAACAGGTGTTATTGTTACCCAACTTACTTAAATCTAAATAACTTTAAAGGAAATACCGACATGACTATTTTAATATTGAACGAAAAGGCATTTGCAACCAAATATATTACTGCTATTAATAACAATGCTAAAATGACTGAGGCGCTTGCAGAAGTTTGCACATTGTGGATAGATGATAAAAATTCAGATGCGAAAGAAGCTCTTGAAAATTTCTTTAATAAAATAAAGCATAGCCCTAAAGCAGTTGCTAAATTTAAGCAACAACTCAGCATCGCGTCTAAAAAAGTCAGGATGACTAATGGCATTGAGAAGCCTGCCGGATTGCGGATAAACAAAGAAGGCATTCTGGAAGACGCGCCAATGCGTAACAGTTCACCTTCGAAGGCCGGAACTGGCAGTGGTGATGGTGAAAGTACGGGTGAAACCGATAGCTCCGCGAAAAAACCCGCAAAAAGCGCCCCCATGTTTGATAAGATCGCATTGTTGTCGTCAATCAAAATTCTGGACGCGCTAATCGCCAAAGAGTCCGATGAAAAAACGCTTGAAGGCTTGCGATACACCCTCTATGTCCTGATAACTAATGCGGAATCCGCTCAATAAAAAGACTACCATATAGCCCGTTATACATTAGCGGGTTTTATTGGTAGGCTTTAAAGCCTTATAATTATTATAAAATACTTGGAGTATTTAACATGCGCAAATCTAGACGAAAAAATATCACCCATTATCTGGCGGTCGCTTGGATTGCTGTTGTTAGCGTTGGAATTGCCTTTATTTTTGGTGGTTTGCTTTATTCTATGGCTACTCAAGGCCAATATTTATAATTATTATAACTAATCGGAGTATTTTCTATGAAATATGAAAAATTAAACGCTTTATTGGATGCCGACCATGCGCGACATGTTCAGCAGATCCACACGTTAGCGCATAGAGTGGGCGAACTTGGTGACTATGCCTGCGACCTGCTAATGTATGGTCGCGATACGCCCGCAATAAGGGAAGCTCTGGACGCTCTGCGGGATCTTGAGATAAAATTATTGGGATCATTAGAATCATGATTAACTGGCATGCGGAAACGATGCGGCGCTTTGAGGGCGTCTCAAATGAGACTCTATGCTATATAATTTTAGATTGTAAGCGGGCGATTTCGGCCATGCCGGACAATCCAAAAGCGGGCCAGTATATGGATGAAATCCATTATGCGGGCATGGAATTAAAAGCGCGGGGCGCAAGATATATAGCGCCTAATTAATATTTATAATTATTATAAGGAATAAAATTATGTTTGACATTTACTGCGCCCATTGTGGCGAACCGTGGGAACAAGACATGCTTCACGATGTGGAAGGCATGAATTACATGCAAGCGGCGAATGCTTTTAAGTTGCAAGGCTGTATGGTTTTCAAGATACTGCGACAGCGCATTGAGGGTGCAGGTAGTGTCTGCAAAGCTGATCGGGTTGTTAGTGACAATGAGCTAGCGGGTATCAATGCCGCGCACGATCAGAGCGACTACCCTGAAGAGTGGGATTATTATATGGCGCGTATGATATTTACAGGTGAAGGTGATCTAGATACTTTTTTATAATTATTATAACTAATCGGAGTAATACAACATGAAATTATTATCAACTAGTGCAAGCAATACCAAAATTGCAAAGACTCAAAAAGCTGAGAAGATCCCAACGCGGGTCGCGTCATTGTCGCTCTATCCAGATGACATTATCTGCGCGGGTAGCAAGGCGGCAGGATGTCGGGAGGCATGCCTAGTAACTGCGGGCATGGGTGTTTTTAGTAATGTAGCGGCAGGTCGTAAGGCAAAGACGGATTGGTTTCACGATGACCCATCGGGTTTCTTGAATCAACTGCGAAAAGAGCTAGGCAACTTTTCTAAACTTTGTAAGCGCAAGGGTTCGGCAGGTGTGGTGCGACTGAATACCATTAGCGACATCGCATGGGAAAATTTTGGGATACCGCAAGCGTTTCCAGACCTGAGTTTTTACGACTACACAAAACGAGTCCACAGAATCGGTAAGACTCCGGCCAATTATAAATTGATGTTCAGCTATTCGGGCGTAGCTACCTATAAAAAGCAGGTCGATAGATTGCCGGACGGATACCCAATGGCCGTTGTGTTTAGTGGTGATCTGCCTACGCATTTCATGGGTCGCAAGGTTATTGATGGTGATAAAAGCGACCTCGATAATCTGCGCGGTGGGCATGTGGTGGTAGGGTTGTCAGCAAAAGGACGGGCAAAGAAGGATACCACTGGTTTTGTGGTCAACTCAAACCTAATCGCAGTTGGCGGTTAGAATTATAATTTAATTATAATATTGGAGTATTAAAATGAGCAAATCAATACTGGTTGCAGTCAAGCATAGCTATGGGCGCAAGGTTATCTATCCTGCGTGTAATAACGCAGAGACATTCGCCAAGATAGCAGGCACCAAGACATTAACACCGGAGGCACTGGCCTTGATCGAACAGCTAGGCTACACCATAGATACTATCACACCAGATTGGAGAGATTGATATGAAAGATTTTATATTCCATTTTGATTCGGGCGGTTGGAATACCGTGATGGCCGACACATTAGCGGAAGCACAGGCTAAAGTGAAAGCTGAGTACGGCGATCATCCAAGGCTACGCCCTAACATGAGGTCAGTTAAGGTGATATCGCCAGAGGAACTTCGTAGTTGGTACAGGTTGTTTGATTGAGAGTTCCCCTCTGGGAATCCTTATAATTATTATAAATATTGGAGTGTTAAAATGAGCATGATGTCAATTGATCTTGTACAAGTTTACGACAAAGGTAGGGTAGTACCCATGTATCATGTGCATGGTGTAAGTAAAGAAGCTTGGGCGGCTCACGAACCTATAGCTAATAGCTATTACGTGGGTCAGGACAATTACGGTAGTCCATTGTTTATGTCATATGAGTCAGCACTCAAGGCATTGATGTTAGTCGGGTGATTAAACTTAAAATTGGAATGGTATTAGCATGAAAGATTTAGAGATTAAACAGATATCCTATGAGCAAACAAAAGATTTAATTTTAAACGTGCATTATGCAGGACGGATGCCTTCTATTTCTTTTGCTTATGGTTTATTTAAAGACAATAAAATCATTGGCATTGTCACTTACGGATCACCTGCGTCACCTTTTCTATGCAAAGGGATTTGCGGAGTTGAATATAAACAAGATGTCATTGAGTTAAACAGGTTAGTGCTGATAAACAACGAGAAAAACGAAGCAAGCTACCTTATAAGTAACTCGCTAAAGCTGTTACCGAAACCTAAAATAGTAGTTAGCTATGCCGACACCGCTCAGAACCATTGTGGCGTAGTGTATCAAGCTACTAACTTTTTATTTACAGGCACAACCAAAGGGAGGACAGACCAAGCGTCCGCAAACGGAAAGCATAGTAGACATAGTTTAGGAGACAAGCAAAACAGGGTTTACAGGAGTCCAAAACATCGGTATGTTATTTTTGTTTGCAGTAAAAAACAAAAGAAAATGTACATAAAATCGTTAAACTATGCGATTCAACCTTACCCAAAAGCATTAATGTTAGGCGGGCAATCAAACTTAAAATTGGAGAAGTGAAATGAATAACTTAATGCAGGAACTAGACGTAGTAATAAAGAAATATCTCGATGATAGAATTCAAGTCGATGTGAATTATCGAGAGAGTTTTATTCGGAAGCTGAGTGAGAAAGCTGATGCTCTAAAAGAAAGAGCGCATGGAAACGAGACAGTAGCGGTGCGGGATGCTAATAGAATTGCGACATTAGAATGGAAGCTAAACACTGCATTGGAATCTATTGATACTTTAAATGCTAGAGTCAGTGAACTACAAGATGATAGTGGTGCTGAGAATAACGAAGCTTTAATAGAAGACATGGTAGGTAGACTAGTTGATGAAGCAGTAAGCAACCTAACATTCACTACAACAGCGGGGTACTAGATATGTGGGCAGTCAACTGGACAGAGCAGGGGTGTACGGAGTACGCCAACACTTTAGAAGACGCGCATAAGATTGGACAGCGCGGTGGTTTATTTTATATAATAACTTTTTTAGGAGAAGCAAATGATAACAGCTAGGAAGGTGCAGTTCTTTGGGACTCATCCAAAGTTAGTAACAGGCAAGTGGTATAACTCGCGGGAGTATTCAGAGGCCAGTGGCACAAGCATTGGCAGGATAAATGCTAGGCTCTATCGCTACGGTAAGATGACAGATGAACTGTTGTTACCGCCGATGGTAGTACCAACGCCACTGAAGCTGAGTACAGAGTCAGAGATACTTATGGACAAATGGCTTCGAGTACCTCTAACTAAAATAGATCCAGACTATAAGGAGTATGGAGCATGAAAAAAGCAATGGATTTAGATCAACCAGTACATAACTACAAAGTTCTTATGTCTGAATTGTTGGGCTATTATATAACGATACCTGCGGCTAGTCCTGAAGAAGCGCAGGCGTATGCCAACGACACTAAGATGCGTAAGAACTATGTCAAGTCTGAGATCATGGTGGTTGAGACAACACCTGTGTCAGCAGAGTTGATAGTCAAGGAAGAAGCGGTGCAGGATGAGGGCTGAGTGGTACTTTAAAGTCCTTTTAAACCTTGATTAGATCTTATGAGAATGTTTATAAAGATTACTCATAAGATCTAATATTAGCTTAGTTGACTTTGGAACCTTATAAGGATTATAATGCAGGTTCAAATGTTGTCAACCTCAAATCAAACTTAATTTTTGGAGATACAAAATGAATAATATTACACCGATGTTTGCAAACAACACAGCACTCACAGCCATAAGAGATGGAGGTTATGGATCAGCCGACTTTGATATAGGTGTCACGCCTTTGATGTATAATCTAGGGGAGGGGGCGTATGTAAACTATCAAAGCTCCAAGTCTGTTATCTATCGCACCGATACTGGGGCTGAGTTAGGTATTCACGGCCACAAGTATGCACCTGTTGCACCGAAGCATCTGATTGATGTTACCCGCAATATCATTGAGCGGTCTGACCTGTCTATTAATAACATGCAGGAAACAATCAGGACATCTCATAACGGGGCGCGTGTGTTCGTCAAGTACACTTTGCCAGAGCATACCTACACCACCAGTGACGGTGACAGCGCATCTCTGAGCCTGTTATCTATCTCATCTACCGATGGCACATGGCCGTTGATGATCAGTGCGGCGGCAATACAGATGGCGTGTACTAATCTTCAGGTATTTGTGGGCGGTGAGGTGGCTGTATATAAAGCCAAGCACACTCAGTCACTAGACATTGAGCGGGGCGGTAGGATTATCACCAAGTCTTTGGGGGTCTTTCACAATGAGCGTGACCTCTGGCAGAAGTGGCACGGTACAGACTGCAACATGGAGACTGCCTTCAGGTTCTTTGCAGAGGCGTTGAAGTGTGGGACGGCTACGTCAGGTCTGTTGGACGGCACAAACAACCAAGTCCATATAGAAAGTAGCATAGCTGAGATGCCTAGACGTAACCTTCAACTAGAATACATCTGGAATATATATAAGAATGTATATTCTAAACGCCTTGGACATAACTACTGGGCGGTGTACAATGCACTGACTGACTGGTCAACTCATGCAAGTGCTTCGCGGGATACAAGCCAAGCTAACATTGCGTCTATCCAGAACGACAGACAGCAGACAGTACGTCAGGCTGTTCAAAGTAATTACTTTATGAAGGCGGCTTAGTATGCAGATACCCTCGAAACCTTTTAGTATAGATTCACTGGCGCATCGAAAGGTGCGCTATATTCTAGACAAACCTAGTCAGCTACAAGATGCAGTGCTAGACATTGTGGCAGGCGAGAAAGCTAAGTGGAGTGTCAAGGAATGGGTGGCAGTTACATCTAAAATAGAATCATCTGACCTAACTGTTGGTGAGTACATCAATAACTTTAATAAAAGGAAAGTAGTATGACTAAGAACTTTGGAGACTATCACCTGAGTTTCAATCTGCGGAACGGTGTAGGTATTGACTTAGAGTTTACTGATAGCAGAGCAGTATGGATTACAATAGCAGACAGTGATAAGTATGAGGCGGCACAGTTTGAAGGCGCAGTAATTTGTTTGCCTTTCTGTGTTATAACATTTGGACAGTGTTTCTTACCAGAGGATTAATGATGAGTGAACGTAAAGATTATTTCTATATGATGTTACGAGATGTCTCGATCAATGCACAGGCATTAGAATCAATACAAGGCTTTGAGCCAAACTGCGATGAGGTAGAGTCTATGGAAGCACTGTATGATGAGATCAGTATACACTTTGATCTACATATGGTGAGTGATTCTAGTCTGTCACCACCTTCTCCAAGCAGAGAAGACTGGCTTCGCTTACAGCGGGAACATCCGGCAATAGTTAAGGAGAATGAAGATGCCTGATACATCTAATTTTAATATAGGTTTAGCAGTGATTGCCTTTTCTTTCGGTCTGTTGGGTGGTTCAATGCTGATGGCAATATCAGTCCAGAACAATTGGAGTTATGATGCTGCTCAAACTGAGTGCGCTAGGTTCTCGCCAAAGACAGGTCACTTTGAATGGATACCTAAGAAACTTGAAATCCCTTCAAGGTAGGTGCAACTATGAGTAATGCTACGCATGGTGGCAAAGGAGATAGACAACGTAAGACTAATGCTGACAAGTTCAACAGTAACTTCGATGCTATATTCAGAAAGAAATTTAAGGAGTTAAAAGATGATCAAGAAAGTAAAGGAAATTCTAAGCGGGATCTTCCCCGCGATGGTAGAGTGGGTGAAGACTAATGTGTTGGAGCAATATCCCGCACCACCCGTGAAGGTAAGGATCGCTAGATTCATTGTGATCTTTGGTATCTTCTATGTCCTAACAGTTGTATTACTTTTATTAACATGAGGTGATGTATGTTTGCAGAAAGCATGTCAGGTAATCCTAGTGCCGAAGCTATAGCAACAGCGAAGGCCGCAACAGATGTAGTAGAGGGAAAGGTTCCACTCAGTACAGCATGTTCAATGTATAATGTCAGAGAGCAAGCTGTAATTAAATTCATAATCGACAGCACTGAGTACGACACAGTGGTTAGCATGAGGAAGAAGTGATGATTAGAGATACGCCTTATATAGTTTTAAAAGCGAACCCGTATGATTTTTTAGATGATGAAGCTAGTGATGCAGCAGTAGAGTTCTCTATCTATGATCAGGACTTGAACAGACAGGATCTTCTTGAGCATTTCAGGGCGTTTGTTCAAGCAATAGGGTATCCTGTTTCGGCAACAGAAAGTCTACAGTTTGTAGATCGGAATGAGCGTAGTGCTGTTGAAGATGCTATTGAGCAGTACGCTACAATGCACGGCAACATTTATAAGATGGGGGAGAGCGAATGATGCAAGAAGAAGTTCATATTAAACATGCAATACAGCAGGTAGTTTCATGGCACTTAGCCCGTAACCTTATTCATGGTTCGAGCGACAAGGATCAAGTGCTTAAACTTATACAGGAAGTTGGTGAACTGTCCGATAGTATTTGTAAGGAGCAGTCACCTATTGATGACATTGGAGACATCATGGTTGTGTTAATCAACATCATAGTCCGTAATGGTTTGACGGTTACTGGCTGTTTAAATCATGCTTACAATGACATCAAGGATCGCAAGGGCAAGATGATAGATGGTATCTTTGTCAAGGAAGGAGATATGGACGGCAACAAATAAAGTTGCATTCCAATATTAATTGTGGTAACATCCACATAACATTTTTTAAACCAACAGAAGGAAAGTAACATGGCAATACTACAAGGCACTGCCTACTGGGCAGCAGTAACTACACCTAACACTACGTTTGAGCCAGTGTATACAGTCAACCTCGTTGTGGCTGAAGACGTTGCCGAAGACTTTAAGTCACGCGGTTTCACCATCAAGCAGATGGATGAAGGCCCTGCGGTAGTTGTTAAGCGTAAGGTGAATGGCCCTAACGGCATGGTTCGATCTGCACCAAAGCTAGTGGATAAGTTTAAGAATCCTCTGGATGCGCGTGTGGGTAATGGGTCGGCAGTTAAGGTGCAGTACAAGGAGTGGTCATCCGAATGGAAGGGTACTACCTTTAAGGGATTGGACTTCCAAGCTATGCAGGTTCTCGATCTAATTGAAATAGGGATACCTGATGGTGCAGAGTTCGATGCATTGGATGATAATGATATGGAGGAAGAACTTTAATGGGTACGATTACAGTTGATGAAGTGAACTATGACACGGAGTTGCTTTCTGCGGAGGGCAACGACATCTTAGCTCACTTGATGCAAGCTGACAACGCATTGAAAGAAGCCGCATTAACTATGGGCTTAATGAAAGCGGCAACGGTTCAGCTAATTGATGATCTTAAAACTAACCATCTCACGGAAGAGGCGATAGCAACAGAGGAAGTTGAAGCAACTGAGGAGTAAGGCGTATGCCTTTTGTTAAATACCACTTACCCTGTCACGAATGCGGTGGCAGTGATCCAGTGTCAGTCAATGATGATGACTCTGGATACTGCTTTAGTTGCAGGAAGCACTACCCAAACTATTACGCGGCAGGTGCAGAAGACAAGCCCGACACGGTGCTAGAGTTTGATACGCATAGAAGGAACAGCAAGATGAACGATGATTTCTCTACTAATAAACATGCCGCAGGTTTCCATGAACTGACTGATCGCAAGATAAGTTTAGCGACAGCCAAGAAGTATGGCGTTAAGTCAACGCTTACTTCAAGTGGCAAGATTGATAAGCACTACTACCCTTACTACAATGGACATGAATTAGCAGGTACTAAAGTTCGTAGGCAGAATAAGGACTTTGGTTGGACAGGGAATGCAAAGGAGGTAGGACTGTTTGGAGAGAATCTGTTCAAGGCAGGTGGTAAGTTTATAACTTTAACAGAAGGCGAGTGTGATGCTATGGCCGCTTATGAGTTGTTGGGAAGTAAGTGGCCCGTAGTTTCAGTTAAGTCAGGAGCAGCCGGAGGTATCGGGGATGTTAAGCAGAACCTAGAGTTCCTTGAATCCTTCGGGGCTATTGTAATTAACTTTGACAACGACAAGGTGGGACAAGAATCAGCGAGAGCCGTGGCTAAGTTATTTACCCCCGGAAAAGCTAAGATTCTTAACATGCCCACTGACTTTAAAGATGCTAACGACATGCTTAGAAACGGTAAGCATTCTACCTACGTGTCCTGTTTCTGGGACGCTAAACTCTACACGCCTTCGGGCGTTATGAATCTAACAGATCAGTTTGAAGCGTATAAGAAGCTACGAACTGAACGGAAGACAGCTATACCTTACCCTTGGCACGGCCTGAATAAGAAGCTTGAAGGCTTGAGAGCAGGCGAGCTTGTTACTTTGACAGGCGGTACAGGTCTAGGTAAGTCCAGTGTCACAAGAGAACTGGAACACTGGCTGATCAACAACACCGAAGATAACGTAGGCGTGATCGCTCTTGAAGAGAACTGGTCGCGTACTGCCGAAGGTATCATGGCTGTTGAGGCTAACGCAAAGCTACATCTAGATAGCGTTAAGCAGGAGATAGGTGATGAGATACTGGACAGCACTTACGAGAAGGTCTTCATGGGCGAGAACGCAGGTCGCGTTTGGATACACGCTCATCACGGTGTCAATAACTTAGATGATATCTTTAGCAAGTTACGGTACATGATCATTGGATTAGATTGTAAGTGGGTTGTTATTGATCACTTGCATATGTTAGTTCTCTCTACGCTAGAGCAAGATGAGCGTAAAGGTATTGATCAGATAATGCATCGACTACGCACGATGGTTGAAGAGACAGGGTGCGGTATGATCCTAGTGTCACACCTCCGCAGAGTAGATGGCAACCGTGGACATGAGAACGGAATAGAGACAGGGCTTAATCATCTTAGAGGCTCACAATCTATTGCTCAGTTGTCTGACTGTGTCATCTCCTTGGAGCGTAACCAACAATCAGAAGATGAGCTTGAAGCCTCGACCACTAAGGTTCGTGTTCTTAAATCTAGATACACTGGAGATGTTGGCGTAGCTACTCAGCTAATGTATGACGGTGAGACAGGTAGGCTCAGAGAGTTAGGCGAGTATGATTCATCAGAGTTTGGTGAGGCGATCATATGAGTAAGAAGTGTAACAAGTGCGGAGAGGTTAAGGAGCTTGGGTGTTTCTCTAAGAAGCGGGCCACCCCAAGTGGCCTACGATCTGAGTGTAGAGCCTGTATATCGCTTAAAGGTTCCGCATATCGCCAAGCGCACAGAGAGCGTATTAATTTTAGAAAGCGGGAGTCGGCGCAACGCAACAAAGAAGTCAAGGCGGCCACTAACAAGGCTTGGTACGAAGCCAACAAAGAAAGGCACAGGGCTGCTTCTCTTGCGTGGCGGAAGGCAAACCTTGATAAGGTCAACGAATACGCTGTCGAGCGCAGGGCCGCCAAGATCAAACGTACCGTAGCTTGGGCTAACCGCGAAAAGATTGTTGAGTTTTACGTGGAAGCTAAACGACTACAGGAAGAAACAGGAATAGTCATGCATGTCGATCATATTATACCACTTAGAGGTAAACTGGTGAGCGGTCTTCATGTTGAAACAAATTTACAGATACTTCCGTGGCATGACAATCTTAGTAAGTCCAACAACTTTAAACCATAAAGGCAAAAGAAAATGAGTAACTTTGTATTTGATATTGAGGCTAATGGCCTTGAACCCGACAAGGTCTTTTGCATCGTGGCCTTAGATGTAGACACCAAGAAGGTTCACATGTTTGATAACACTCAGCTAGATGCAGGCTATGATCTTTTAAAGTCTGCTACCAAGTTGATCGGTCACAACATCTTGGGCTATGATCTCCCTGTAATTAAAAGGATTGGAGGACTAGACTTATTCGACAAGAAGATCGTTGATACCTTGGTACTATCAAGGCTCTTTAAACCAACCCGCGAAGGTAACCACGGCTTAGAAGGTTGGGGATATCGCTTGGGTTTTGTTAAAGGTGACTACGGGGAAGCTGAAGATGCTTGGGAACACTACACCCCTGAGATGCTAGAGTACTGTAAGAACGATGTGTTGCTTAACTACAAGGTCTATGTCGCTCTTCGTCAGGAGAGCAAGGGCTTCACGCCTCAGTCAGTACAGATAGAACATGCAGTCGCTAAGATCGTTGATGAGCAACGAACTACGGGGTTCTTGTTAGACGTTAAGAAAGTTATGGGCTTGATGGCTATGTTTGAAACTAAGCTATATGATCTGGAGGCAGAGGTTCAAGAAGAGTTCCGGCCTGTTGTGACTACTCAGATACTGTCGCCAAAGTTTACAGCCACAGGTGCAGTAGCTAAGACAGCAACAGATCAACACGGCAAGGGTACTAGGCTGACTGATGAGGAGCATAAGCGCATAGTACTAGACATAAACTCTAGAGCCATTGCTCGTAAAACTGAAACGCCTTTTAACTTAGGATCACGCAAGCAGATTGGCGAGTACCTAATTCGTTTTGGTTGGAAGCCTCAGAAGTTTACGCCTACTGGACAACCAATCGTTGATGAGGCAGCTTTAAATAAAGTTAAGAACATTCCACAAGCTGCATTGATTGCTAAGTATCTGATGGTGCAGAAGCGTTTGGCTCAGACTAAGAGTTGGATTAAGGAACTTAACGATGACACTGGCAGAGTCCACGGCTATGTTAATCCTAATGGTGCAGTGACATCTCGCATGACGCACTCTCATCCTAACATGGCTCAAATTCCAAGCAGTACCTCGCCATACGGTGAGGAGTGCAGGTCTTGTTGGACAGTACCGAAAGGCTACAAGCTAGTAGGCATTGATGCTTCTGGCTTAGAACTGCGGATGCTTGCACACTATTTAAATGACGAGGGGTACACAAATGAAATCCTTAACGGAGATATACACACCACAAATCAAAAGCTTGCGGGACTTGAGTCAAGAAATCAGGCTAAAACTTTCATCTATGCATTACTGTATGGAGCCGGAGATGTTAAGCTTGGGTCTGTGGCTAACAGAGGCAGAGAAGGTGGTAAAGGACTTAGACAACGCTTTTTTGATAACCTCCCATCATTTAAGACTCTTACAAGCAGAGTTCAAAGAGAAGCAAAAAGCGGATTCATTAAAGCACTAGACGGTAGACGCTTGACTGTTCGCTCAGAACATGCCGCCCTGAATACTTTGTTGCAAGGAGCCGGAGCAATCGTGATGAAGCAAGCACTTATATTTCTACAAGAGATGATCACAAAGAATGGACTAGACGCTAAGTTTGTAGCCAACGTCCACGATGAGTGGCAGATAGAAGTCAGAGAAGACCATGCCGATGCTGTCGGTAAGCTAGGTGTCAAAGCAATTGTTGAAGCAGGTCTAACCCTTAAACTTAATTGTCCTTTAGACGGAGATTATAATGTCGGAAACAACTGGAGTGAGACTCATTAAGACTGAAACAAAAATTAATCCACGCACAGGGAAGCCCTACTACTACAAAGATAATCCTAAAGCGGTGAAGGCTAGAGATGCCAAGCGCATGTATGTTAATGGCAAAGAAATTTCAAAGTATGATCCTGTACATACTGCGGGTAGATACAAAACTTTAGAGGGTGCTGCATTCGCATCTTTAAATAACTACTCTAGTGTTGAAGAAGGCTATGTGTATGCTGTGTCTAATCCTGCATGGGAAGGTTGGTTCAAGGTTGGCATGGCTCTAGATGCATACGATAGGTGTGCAGGGTATCAGACCTCTTCCCCTTTTAGAGATTATAAGGTAGAATACTGTAAGTATTTTACAGATAGAAGAAAAGCTGAACAGAACATACACACTAAATTAGCTGAACAAAAAATAGAAAGTCGAGGCGAGTGGTTTCGAGGATCGCTCACTAATATAAAATCTGTTATCCAACAACATTAATATGCGCTAAAAACTGTAGAATTATTACACTTTATAGCGCATAGAACTGCAAACCACGAACAGGAAAATCACGATGGAATTAAATACACTAGTACCCGACATCTACAAACACTTAGAATCTTTATCAGATGGCATACCTCTGCCTCTAACTGAAGCTGAGATAGATAAGACAGTAGCTGACATGAAGGTAGCTTTAATGTCTTGGGCAACACCCAGAGAACGTAACAGAGACTTCACTCTGCGTATGTCTAACATTGGGAAGCCATCTCGCCAGTTGTGGTACGAGAAGCGTGACGAGAAGGGCCGTGGCGGTATTGATGGCGCAACACAAATCAAGTTTCTGTACGGTCACTTGCTTGAAGAGATCGTGTTGATGCTTGTACGAATGGCCGGACACAAAGTAACAGACGAACAGAAAGAAGTTACAGTTGACGGGATCGTTGGACACATGGACTGCAAGATCAATGGCGAGGTTGTCGATGTTAAGACTGCTTCGCGCTTTGCATTCAACAAGTTCAGGGAAGGTCGCTTGGCACAAGACGATCCGTTTGGTTACATGGGTCAGCTTGCAGGGTATGAAGAAGCAGAAGGCACAGATAAGGGTGGCTTCTTGGTGTTGAACAAAGAGAGCGGTGAGTTGTGCATGTACGTGCCTGACGATCTAGATAAGCCAAACATTAAGTCAACAATCAGCAAGCTTATTCCTTCTCTTAAACTAGACACGCCTCCTGCTCTTTGCTATGATCTAGTAGCAGACGGCAAGAAAGGAAACATAAAGTTGCCGAAGGGTTGTAGTTGGTGTAAGTATAAGTATCAGTGCCATCAAGATGCTAATGATGGTGATGGGTTAAGAACCTTTAGATACTCTAATGGATTAACATACTTGACAACAGTTGTGGTCGAGCCAAAAGTAGAGGAACTACTATGAACAGGAAGAAGTCTAAACGCATTAAGTCTCAGTCAGCCGCTATCATTGTTGAGTGGTTTGGTTCTCTGTTAGACAAAGAGGAGAGCAGTAAGATCAATGTAAAAAACTACATGTCTTTCATGCCTGAACAGACACACTACATGGCGGGACGCACAATGTTTTTAAACGCCTATCATCCTAAGTGGATCGCCAAGACAATCAAACAACTCTTGCGTGACTCTCCAAAGCTCTCTATCGAAACAATTACTTTGGAGGATATACAATGGAAGAGGAGATAATTACTATTGAGGATATGATTATTAATGTAGGTAGCTTTCTTCACAGTACCTCTGGTTCTGTTACTGATATAGATGGACAGTTTCTTAAAGACTTTCGGCTCCTCATAGACGCAGAGTTAGAAAGGCGGGAGGCACAGATCCATTGACTTACGTTAAAAAGGGACACCGTAAACCTAGAGCAGTGCGGCCTAAGACTCCTAATCTTGTTGAGGGCTACGATTCTAACTGGGAGTACGAGTTACATACAGGCATCCTAGATAATTGGAGCTTCCATACTGACAAGGTTTCGTATACCATTGATCATAATTATCACCCAGACTTCTTGCGCGAGATTGACGGCAAGAAGATTTTACTTGAAGCCAAGGGACGGTTTTGGGATTACGCGGAGTACAACAAGTACATCTGGATAAGCAAGGTATTACCTGAAGACACGGAGCTAGTCTTTCTGTTTGCTAATCCAAGCGCACCAATGCCTCAAGCCACAAGGCGCAAGGACGGAACTAAAAGAAGCCACGGTGAGTGGGCAAGTAAGAATAACTTTAGGTGGTTTAGCGAGGACAGTATCCCAGACAGTTGGATCAATGTGAAAAACAAAGAGACTTTCGACTGATGGACGAATCCAACCGCAAAGATGAGAGGCGCGATAGTTTTCTCAGGAAGAAGAAGTTTAAAAAGATACAAGGTTCTTCCAAGTTAAAAGAAACTAGACGCAAAGAAAACAAAAACCTAACTAACGAGATAGCTTATGAACAAGAGACTAAATGATGTGGCTCCTAGCGAGTGGGACAAAGCCGCGCGTAGTAACATAACCCACGACATGACCACAGAGAAGGGTAGACAAGCAGCGTGGCAGGAACTAGCTCACGTAGGCTTAGAGGCTTGGATGCAACCTGATGGCTACGATACTGAGCAATACGATCTAGATGCTGACGATGAGACATATTCAGAAGTCTATAAAAAGCTAGTAGCTCAAGAGCAGGAAGAAAAAGAAGATTTAATTAACAGACCTTCGCACTACAACACAGGCAACATAGAATGTATAATGGCAATAGAAGAGTCTATGTCTTCTGAGTCTTACAGAGGTTATCTAAAAGGCAATGTCCTAAAGTACCTGTGGCGTTATCAGTACAAGGGCAACCCCAAGCAGGATATAGACAAGGCTATGTGGTATTTAAATCAGCTATCTAATGAAGTAGAATTAGACAGCATTAACTTAGAGGAAGAATAATGGATCAGTACCAACAGTTTATACACAAGAGCCGCTATGCGCGTTGGATACCAGAGCATGGTCGCAGAGAGTCGTGGCACGAAACAGTCAACAGGTATGTGGACTTCTGGAAAGATCGTGAACAGATAGATGAGAAGGTAGCCTTAGAGTTATTTAATTCTATACACAATTTAGAAGTCATGCCGTCTATGCGTTGCATGATGACAGCAGGTAAGGCACTAGACAAAGACAATGTAGCAGGTTTTAACTGTAGTTACTTGCACATTGATTCGCCTCGTAGCTTTGATGAGTTGATGTATGTACTCATGTGTGGCACAGGCGTTGGCTTTAGCGTAGAGCGCAACTTCATTAACAAACTACCAGAGATCCCTGAAACATTCCATGAGACTGATAGCGTAATCATGGTAAGCGACAGCAAGATTGGTTGGGCATCAGCATTCCGCGAGTTAATTGCTATGCTGTATGCAGGTAAGATCCCTAAGTGGGATGTTAGTCGAGTGCGTGGTGCAGGTGAGAGACTCAAGACCTTTGGTGGTCGTGCTTCAGGCCCAGAGCCTTTGGTTGATCTGTTTAACTTTTGTATTGAGGTTTTTCTAAAAGCATATGGGCGCAAGCTAACATCTATTGATTGCCATGACATCGTTTGTAAGATTGCAGACATCGTGGTTGTTGGTGGCGTTAGACGTTCAGCACTCATAAGCTTATCTAATCTTTCTGATCAGCGCATGGCTAAAGCTAAGTCAGGTGACTGGTGGAGGAACGAAGGACACAGAGCGTTGGCTAACAACAGCGTAGCATATACTGAGAAGCCAGACTTTCAGGCGTTCTTAGCAGAGATGCAGAACATGTATGAGTCTAAAGCAGGTGAGCGTGGTATCTTTAGTAGAGTTGCAGCGCAGAAGATTGCAGGACGTAACGGTAGGCGTGATGCTGATCAGGACTTCGGAACTAATCCTTGCAGTGAAATCGTGTTACGTTCTAACCAGTTTTGCAACCTCTCCGAAGTTGTTATCCGCGAAGACGATACTCTCTCTTCCTTGAAGAAGAAGGTTGAGACTGCTGCAATTATTGGCACACTCCAAGCAACACTCACTGACTTCCGATACTTGCGTAGCGTTTGGAAGAAGAACACTGAAGAAGAAGCATTGCTTGGCTTGAGCATGACAGGGATTATGGATCATCCGATCCTTGGGTATTCTTCTGACAAAACAAAAGAATGGCTAGAGGAGTTAAAAGAAGTTGCTATTAAAACGAATAAGATATGGGCTGAGAAGCTTGGGATTAGCCAGTCTGTCGCTATTACATGTGTCAAGCCTAGCGGTACTGTTTCTCAACTTGTCGATTCTGCTAGTGGTATTCATCCTCGCTTTTCTAAGCAATACATTCGCAGAGTCCGTTCAGACAAGAAAGACCCGCTTGCAGTCTTCATGGAAAATAAAGGATTTCCTGTAGAGCAGGACGTTATGTCTCCCGCCTCTTCAGTCTTTAGTTTCCCTGTCAAGGCCCCTGATCGTTCTGTTACTGTTGCACAAGTAGGTGCAATGCAACAGCTAGAGCTTTGGAAAACCTACCAGAATCATTGGTGTGAACATAAACCAAGCATAACAGTTTATTACACAGACGATGAGTTCCTCCAAGTAGCGCAGTGGATATGGGATAACTTTGAAATCTGCTCCGGTATTAGTTTGTTGCCAGTCAGTGACCATATTTATCAGCAAGCTCCGTATGAGGACATTAGTGTCGAGAAGTATGATGAGTTGTTAGCTGCCATGCCTCAAGGCGTTAGTTGGGAAGACTTAGAAAACTTTGAAATGGAAGACAACACTACAGGATCACAAGAGTTAGCGTGTACTGGTGGCGCATGTGAGATCGTCTAGCCGCGAAGCTAACATTATTGGCTTCAAGGTCTTGGTTAACTGTGACGGGGTAATCATTACAGAAATGAGTGGCATCTCTGAAAGTGATCTTAGTAAAGTGTTTAAAGGTGTTGAACTGTCCACTCTAAGAAGCATTGTGCGGCTTGCTAATCAGAAGCTAGAGGGCATACATGAGTTCCTAGAAGCAGAGCTTAGTGCCTTGAACCATCAGTCACCATGAAACAGTTAATCTTTTCACTGATAGTACAGGTAAGTGGCGAAGTAGACCCCACAGCAACAAGCTACTGGGAAAGCTTAGAAAGGTGTAGGTGGTTTGCTGAGAAGCTAACTATCCAAGGTACGCGAAGAACGCATCATACACCTGTCGTGGCCTACTGTGTTCCCAAGTACGTTAACCCTAAGACCGCACTCATCCATACTTGATTTACTTTTTAGACTTAGCTCCTGAACATTTCCAACGCTTGCGCGATAAGTTGTTGGGAGTGTTCGGATCATTTTGTTTCTTCTTAGACAGTCTTTTTTTTATGCCTAGACTTCTGGCACAATAGCTATCACCCTTTGAAGTCCCTGCTCTAACTCTAGAGCCGCCATCCTTTGCCTTTCCTGCTTGACCATAGCTAACCTTCTTGCCACTAGCTGTGACTTTTACTTTAGCTTTACCTTTTCTGGGAGTTGCCATATCTAGACCCTATATGTTTTGGTTTTCTTTGCAATCTTTTTAGGCTGTGCGCTGTGTTGTTTGCCTGCCTTTGTGTCTTTCTTTTTCTTTGCTGTGGTTGCTGCATACTGAGCAGGTGTCAAAGCCTTGATAGCCTTCTTAGGCAGATAACGCTCTCCGGTTTTAGCACTAGGCTTTCCAGACTTTGTAGTCCAGTCTTGCCCTGTCCATTTCTTTAAAGACTTCTGAGATTTTTTAAGAGCCATTACTTCTTTGCCATTGCTTGAGCTTTCTTAGACAAGTCTTTAAAATGAAATAACTTTACACTCGTCTTAGTGTGTGACTTGTTAGTGTGCAAAGTACCATCAGCCATTTTGTGGCTAGACCCTGTGTGTTCAGTTCCATCTCTCTTATAATGTTTAACACCTTTCATTTGTAACCTCCTCCTGCTGCTTTGTATTGTTTGGCAAGCATCTGAGCTTTACGTGCGCTCCACTGCCCTGCTTTGCCACCACTTGTTCCTGCTTTGATTTTATTAAATAATCTTTTACGCATAGCAGGCTTCGTGTAATTCCCTGCTTCGTTTACTTTTGATTTTGCTTTTTTCTTTTCTGCCATTAGATAACTCCAAAAAATATAAAGGCTATGTACATTGTTAGTGGCAACACCACAAGACCGCCTGTTCCCCACAAGAGAATTGTCCAGAATAGTGCTATATTTTTTGCTTTTCTATGTTTACGCATACGTTCTTCTTTATCTCTAGCTCGTTTACATTCAGCCTGAAACTGCAACCAATCCTTATACATGTCTGCCCGTCCCGCATAGATCATATATTCTTTGAGCCATTCTTCTTGCTCTTTGATTTTTTCAAGCTCCATAAAACATTGCAGTTCTTCTTTGCCTCCACCCTTCTGAGCCTTCTTAACAATAACTGACTTGTTGTCAAAGTACTGCGTGGCTTGCGCCGACACATCGTATAGTTCTTTGCCGTTGGACAGTGCGCTTTTTATAATATTAAACGCAGCATTAGCTGCCGCTATCTCAGCAAGCATTACCTTTCCCTCTGAACGCCTTTGACCTTCTCTGCTGTACGCATGGCCCCAAGACCTAACATTCCCATAAGCACACTTGTAAGAAGTGAGCTATCAACGGGAGGTACAACAACCCAGATGCCAATAATAGGTGCTAAAATTGTAGAGTACATTAAAGCAAAGCCGCAAATCCACCCAATCGCAGGTCGCCATCCGGCAACGAACAAACTTTTGTGAGCTGCTTCTGTGGCATTGACTGACAGTTGTCCCTTGGCAAGCTCCAAGGCATGCTTCTCAGACATCGTTGCTATCTCATGCGCTAGAGCATTGCGCTGATCTTTATCTTCTACAAATTTTCCAAGGATCCCTGTAATCGGCCCTATCAATTTATCTAACATTTGTTTCTCCTTAGTAGCACCAACACACTGGTGTAGTTGTGCGGGTATCAACATGCACAAAGGTCTTTGCAACGCCAACAGACATGCCTAGTGTTGCTGCGTGTTTAACAATTGCTAAACGCTCAACGCCTCCAGAGACTTTTATGTCAGCGGCAATCCCCTGTGCATGGGTTCCTGCTTTTGATTTTCGTTTCTCTATGCTGTGGTTCTTTGACCTGAAGCCACTTGTAATAATAAACGGAAAGCCACAGGTTTCTCGTAGTTCGTCTAAACAATGTATAAACGCTTCTGACATTTCATTCTCGCCCGTTTCTTGGCAGTCAAAGTCTTCTAGCTTAAAGTATTTAAAGTTGCTCATTACGTCCGGTTCCTTTTCAATGTGTCTAGTACTTTACCGCCACAGTGTTTTTGTAGCCGCTCTTCTCCTTTAGCTATCTTCTTTATCAGAACAGATGACATTTTAATTCCGCGTTTGTTTGGCACAGTAGATACTGTAAAGCCGTCACCTAAAGTCTCTTGTATGTAATCTCTGAGTTCAGCTTTACTAAACCCCTTTTGAAACTTACCGCCTTCAAGACTTCTAGACGAGTTAGACTCTTCGGCTGCTTTAAAGTTTTTGCTTTTCATTCTCGCTTTAATAGCTGCAATGTCCCACGCATGAACAACAGCTTGGCCCCCGTCTTTTAAACTCTTTCCAATTGTTAGTACAGCATCATCCCTAATGTCTCGCGGCAACACATTAAGCACGTTAGTAGAAATAAGTCTGCCAAACCTCCCTTCAGGAATAAGCGTAGGATCAATATAACTAGGCTTGAATCCTTTTTGTGGAAACGGCTCAAAAGTTTCGTCTGCGTTTATAGCTCTTGCATTTTTTCCAAGCCCTGCTCCGTAGTCAAGCGTAAGCCCCTCTGCTCCTTGCTCGTCTAAATACTCACTAGCTTTTCTAGCTGTGCTTGTAGTGTTTGATCTTTGAGTTTCTGATGAGTCGCTGTTATTAGCAATACGCCTAGCTTTTCTTTGGACGGCTGTTTCAATTGCTTCTTCTACTGGGAGCGCTTTTAAAAGTAAAGAGCCTAGACCTTTTTTAACCCTTCCACCCGCTGCCATGTTCATAGCCCTTAAAGGATCATCCGCATCCATGTAAGCCGCTCCTGCCTCTTCGTTGTACGGCAGTCCTGTAAGCTTATTGATACGCTCATCAGGTTCCGTAGGCGCGTTAGCAACAGGCTTAGATATCTCACCACCCGTAGCTTTTTTAACTGCCGGAGGATTTAAAAACGAGGTATCAAACTCAGGATCTATTTCTAATTTTCTTTGGTTTTTATCTGGAGGAGTAAATGAATAGCCTTCAGGATTAAATAAAGATAAAGTTTGCATTTCTTTAAAAGCTCTAAACTGCAACACTTCAGCTTCGTCCATTTGCCGAATCATTTTACTTTGATCTTCTCCAGACTGTGTTAAAAGAGCAGCCCTTCTGTGCCTTGTTGGATCAGTAGAATATAGTAGCGGTATAAATTGCCCGTTTAAAATTGTATCTGCTTTATTTAGAGGAATACCCACCTCAACTAAAAGATCAAGAGCTTTTGCTCTTCCAAACAATCTTGAATAAGCTGAACCTTTAACCCAAAGCTCTTGCTGATATTGATACTCAACGGAATTAGTTTTAAAATAGTCTACTATCATATCTTCACTTGTAGTTTCTAGATTAACTCCATCCATTCTGTTTTGCCTGTTTTGTAGCCTATAGTCTCTTGCTGCCCATTTAAGGTAGTCATCTGCACGGTAAAGATCTTTTTTAATTCCAAACTGTTCCATCTTTGCGTATTCTATATTTCTAAAACGCCCTTCCCACTTGTCTGGCTTTTCTTGAATAGCGTCCGACAACTTCATTGCGTTCTTAACAGTCCCGGGAATTAAAGGTTTTAAAGCTTCAGTAATAACAGTTGAAAAGTTATCAACGCCACTAGCTTTGTCAGGAAACAACAACACACCGTTAAAATCTTCACCGTCTTCAGAAAGAGAAGCAGCAGCCATCCGTATCCACGGCTCTAAAACCATAGACTCTGCTGTAAATGGATCTGTTAACGCTTTAATACCTGCACCCAAAGCACCAAGTAGCATGCTATCTAATTCTTCGCCTCTCAAGTTACCGTTTTTAATCCGATCATAAAAAGCCAAAGCGGGTTCTTTGAGATAGTAATAAGAGTTTAAGTACTCTGTATTTGTAGTGTAGTAATCACCGTTTTCATCTTGAGAATAAATTAAATCGTGACCCGAACTGTACTCGCCTGATTTTAATATTCTGCGGTCTTCTACTTCTTGATCGCTCATGTTAAATGTTTTGTGAGACATTTCTGCAAGCATGCCGTATCCTACATTGGCTGTAACAAAACCAAGTAGCCGTGCTTGTCCTCTTCGTTTTATAACAGAGTTTGTAGAGTTTATTTCTTTAGCTGACTGCTTAACAATATGAAAACTTGTACGCAATACTTCGGCAGGAAAAGAAATAAAGTTACCTAAAGGTAAGTTACGAAGCTGTTTAATTCCCATTGGGATAGCTTCATAGTTAGGAAGTGTATTTTTTACAATTGAAGCTGCGCGTTGTTTTAATAAACTTTCAGACGCATCTGGAAAAGCCAGACGTAAGGTGTCTATTTCGTTTTCAAAAGAAATTATTTTAGCAAAGTCATCTGTGCCTGAATAAATGTCCCGTGGTTTAGTAAATATTGTTTTTGCGCCTTTTACTGTCCTAGACTGTCCCGCACCTATATCTCTAGCTATGCTAGTAGAGCCTTTAAAACCTGTGCTTATCATCTCACGGAATTGATTTACGTTTACACTTGTACCAACCACGCCAAGGCTTTGCATCTCTGAGTAGTACGCAGAAAGGGCTTTTTCATCTACTGTATATAAGCCTGTCTTACGTCCAACTCCTGATCTTACTCCAAATATTTTATCTTCTAAAACACTGGCAGATTTTAAAGATCCTTTAAGTCCAAGACCCACATGACCGTTGGCAACAAGAAACGAAGCGCCCCCAATAGCGTTACGCGCTTGTGTAGACACGTTGTAAACTGTTTGCATAGACTGAGACAAACCTTTAGCTCCTACATAAAATCTCCAACCGTCTGCAAGAAGAGTGTCGCTGTCCGTTAAGGTTGCGTATGATGATTCTTTATTTAAAATAGCACGTTCTATTTCAGGAGTAGTCCACTTAGAGTCTAGTATAGAATTAGTTCCTTTAATCTGGACAGTTAAGCCACGCGCTACGTTTTCTTTGCCTTGAACATATCCCTTGGCTCCTTTGGATAGTTGATTGATGACGTTATAATATTGTTGCATTTCAGAAACGCGAGTAAGCTTGGCAAGAGAAAGAACAATCTTCTCAGAAGGGTTTGTAATTTCACCAAGCAGTGCGCGTATTTCAGGATCAATATCTTTCTTCTTTTTTAAGCTTGCCACTCTGTTTATTTGAGCTACATAATCTATCATTTCATCATCGTTTTTAAGAAGTTTTTTAACTTCTCTTTCAGCTTGTTTAAGAGCTTGCTTTGGAGATATAACTATACCGTCAACTTCCGCTTTCGCTTGTATCTTATCAATAAAGTATTTTATAGCATTTTTCTTTACAGCTTTGGTGGGCTTGTATCCTGCATCTTCATAAGCGCGGTACGTTCTTCGTACATATTTTCCAAGGTTTTCAGTTATTACTTCTTTAGCTTCGTCACTAAAACCGTCCATATTTAAAATACGTTGTGACAACCCGTCTTGAAGTCTTCTAAATTCTAAAACTTGCTCTGCTACGTCTTCAGGAACTTTATATTCTTTAGACATAGCACTGGCTTGTTGGTCTACATCGAGCTTTAATATTGCATTAACATCTGTTTCCAACAAGTTAAAAACTTTATTACTAATATTTGGATCATCTGCTGCGCTAATTATTGCGCGGTCTAATTGTTCTGCAACAAACTGAGCATCATTAACAAGTGCTTTCTGTGTAAACTTAGCGTTGTTTGCTGCGTGAAACATTAGAGGCGTAGAGTAGCCACGACTTTGAAACCATTTTTGATTCATTCTAAATAAGAAAGAATCTCGTTGTCGTTCTACTTGCGCTAAACCTTCAGGGGTTTCTTTAATTAATGTAAGCTGAGAAGGATCTTGCATCATTCTTATTTGTTTTTCGTCTTCTAAAGCTTTTAGTAATATAGTTTCTTGTTCTAGTTTAGTCATCTGAGAAGGATCTTTGCCTACCATATATCGAGCAATAGTAGGAGATTTTATAAGACCTGTAAAAATACCAGATACTACTAAGCCTTCAACAGAAAGTTTTAGACGTTTTTCAAGTTCTGAATCAGTTGTTTCTGAAGACAAAAACGAACTTATATCTCTAAGCATTTCTATTTTACCGCCCGCGCCTTCAGGTATTGCTTCTTCAAGTGCATTAAACATACTATCATCTGGATCAAAATACACCTGTGTTACTAGTTCAGCGCCTGCTAAAAATGAAAGACCTTTAACAAGGTTTGGATTTGTTACATTTTTAGTAGTTATATACTTACCTGCATTCTGAGTAGCTACAACCGTAGTACGCGCCCAGTTAGCCGATATAGGAGCAATTGTTGGAACAAACCGCGATCCTAAAAATGCAAGCTCTGTAGCCGCAGAAGCTTTATTTATAGAAAATGCAACCGCACCCATTTCTAAAGCCATTCCTGCTTTAGTGGTTGCAAACTGCATACGACCAGTGTCTTGATTAACTATAGCAGGGTTGTTTTTCCAATCGCCCAATACAAAAGCAGCCGGAGTTGTTTCAATTGCTTTTTCTGTTAAGATATTTACAAAGTCTTCGCGGTCTTTAGGCGAAGCGTCTGACAAGTCTATATCTGTTAAAGCTTTTAAAAACCCACTAGCTGCTAAATCTACTGCGCCTCTTACAACTTTAATAGACGTTTTTTGAATATCAACGCCAAAGTTTTCTAAATCTACAACACCTTGCTTTGTAGATTTAAGATACTCGCTACGTTTAATTCTTCTTGGCATGTTGCCACGATATACAATCATGTATCCAGTATCATCGTCTTCGTCTTCTATCTCTAGTTCTGTTTCTGTTTCTGTTATTGGTTTAGACATTAAAGCATTTACTTCTTCATCTATTCCTTTGTATCCTGTGCGTAACGGCCCAAACTGTTTCTTAACTGGAGTTTTAATAGGCCGACCATTTTCATCAAGAGATCCTTTATAAATTCTTTTTTCTACTTGCTTAACTGGCGTTTTAATAGGACGGCCATTTTCATCAAGAGATCCTTTATAAATCTTTTTTTCTGTTTGTTGAACAGGCTCTTCAACCTCTTCAACTTTCCTAGCGGCTCCTTCAGAAAACGTTTGAACAACGGGACTGACTACTTCCGTTGCTGTTTCTTCAGACTCAGCAGGTAATGCTTGTACGTTATACTCAGGCATTAAACTTCCAAGATACTGCTCAACCGCAAGATCATTACGAGAAGCCAGAATTGCATCTCCATAATCTTTGGGCAAAAGAATTCCAGAGGTAACAGCTTTTTTTACTTTATTTAAGAGAGTTTCAGTAAAATCAATATTCATAGCTGTACTCATAGCTGTATCCAATCTTTTCCGTCAAACTCTAATAACTTGTTGGGACGGGTGGGGTCTGCCATACGTTCTCCTTTCACGGGTTGTTTTGCTTTTTTCTGTGTTGCTGTCCCTGCCTGTAGTCCTGCCGCAATTTTAGCTGACGATGTAACAGCTTCTTCAATCATTGCTAAACCTATTATTAGTTCGTTCTGCGCTTTTCTTCTTTCTTCTTCAGGCAGAGCATCATTGCCTATGATTGCAAATTTTCGGTCTTGTGTTTCTAAAAATTTTGCTCGCGCCAAAGCAACCTCTTCGCTTATTTTATCTTTAGGCTCTATTGTTGTATATTTTGCGGTATCGTGTGACAGTTGCTGAAGTTTTATATAGTCTTCAGGAGTCATCCTTGAAGGATCTCTATAAATTCCTAGTTCAGTTGCTTTTTTTATAAAGTCAGCTTTGCCTTTTTGACCTACCATTGCTTCTACGTTTTCCATAATTTTGTTGCTGTTAGAAATAACTTTAGTCATCTCTTCCAGTGTTAAAACTTTTGTTTTATTTCCTATTTGCTTACTAGTTACTACAGGTTTCCCTATCACATCTCCTTTACTATTCGTTGTTGTTTGAGTTGTAATAGAAGTTAAATTACCGTTAATATCTTTCTCTACGTCACTTGTAAATGAAACTTTATGTCCGGCTTTAGCTCTTTCTAAAATTATTTTGTGCTGTTCAGGAGTAAAGTTCATTCCTACGGCAGCAGCGGCTGCGGCAGGACTGCCTGTTTTTGCAGCAACAATCCTAGCTGCTTCAAGAACTTCAGGATTTATAGCGTAAAGTTCTTTAGCAATTTCTACCTGTCTTAAATCATCCATTGAAGCATTAAAAGCTTCTACAGATGTTGTTTGCCCAGTTATTTTTCTAAAAAATCTTGAGGTTAAACCTCTGTTTTTTTCTCTAGTTGATAAAGATGTTAATGTTTTACCAGAGGCTTTACCTGCTGCAAAATCAACAGCCATGCCACGTACTTTTGTGTTGTATGCAACTTGCTCTGTTGCTTTATCTATATTAATTTGTTTTTTCATCATAGCAGAAATATAATAAGTGTCATCTTCAGTTTGATATTTTTCAGGCTCTTCTATTTTTAACTGAGCTAGTCTTTGTGTAGCGTTCTGATTTAAATAGAAGTTATTCAAACTAATGTCTTTTGCTTTAGCATCAGTATAATCTTTTGTTTGTTCTTCAATTTCTGTTGTCGCTTTAGACATATATATTTGATTATTCTGCAACGAACTATTAGCTAAAAAATCTTCAGTTTTGTCAGCTACTGCATTTTTAATAAAGCCGCCAACACCTTGAGCTATTTTTCCTGCCCCCATTACGGCTAAACCTTTTAAAAGATTTTTGTTTTCTTGTTTCTCTGCGTACCTACGAGCTTCTACTTTGCTTTCGTCACTACGTTTTCTAACATCTGCAAGTAACGAATTACCAAAATCTCTAATAGCCATACTCTTAAACTCCTGCTGTTACTGGTGGGGCCATCAAACTCTGGGGCTGTGGCGTAGCTTCTTCAGACGGTGAAGCCATTAAACTTTCTGTAGGTTTTTCTAAATCTACTTCAGGCAAGTTTTCTAAAGACTTTTGCATCTCTGCATTTATAACACCTTCAGGAATCCTGCCGCTTGCTCCGTCTTTAACAAGCTTTCTAATAATTTCTTCATCTATTTTACTATTTAGAATTGGCTCTTCTTCGTCTTCATCATCAAGCTCACCTTCATATATTGTCATCGGCAAGTCTATACGCTCTGCAAGGGCCATGATCATATAAACTGTAGGCTCAAACAACATCATCATTAAATCAGGATTCCAAGCTCCGTTTTGAAACTCCTTAAATAATATAATCTGAGCAATATCTGCAAGAGGGACTCCTTGAGAAACAGCTTTTAAAAGTTTTACATAAGTGTCTGGCTCAATAAAAGATTCCCACAAAAACTCTGAAGCTGCGTGTACTGAAGTAAACTTAGGAGGCTTTTCATAAGGTGCAGGATTTTCAGGATCATCCGTTAAAGACTGGCCGGGAATTGCTCTCCCGCCGCTTGCTTGTATTTTAGTGTATTCTTCTTGTGTTGTTGCCATAGTTTTAAAACCTTTTAAGCTGTGCCATATTGAGACATGTATTGGTTATATTGAAAAGCTGTGTAGCCGTAAGGATTAGAATTATTACTTACATTCTGTTCAAAATCACGCGCACCCATTATTGATTGAGCGCCAAACCCTCCACCGCCGCTACCAAAGGTGTCAAAGCTTGGGATGTAAGTAGCGTAAGAATTATAAGTAGGAGCTTCTGGATCACCATAGGCTAACTTATTAATTGCAGTGTTTACAGTTTTAGTAACTGCGGTGTCTCTTATTTTGCCTACAGGATCATCTCCAATTACAACATCTTTTACTGTTCCAATAGGATCAGCTATAACTTTATCTTTAACTGCTGTAACTCTATCCATAGCAGAACTTGCTTGCTCTGTTGTGTAATCTTTTACTTTTGTAAGCAAACTTCTAGTATCTTGTTGTGGCCCAAATCCCGGCTGAAAACTAGGGTCTGGAACAACTGTAGTGCTAATTAGTTCGCCAGTAGCTGAAGGTATAGAGCTTGCTACATCTTGTATTCCTCCTGCACCAAACTGATTATTTATTTTAGGCGTTACAACAACAGGTGCGTTTCCAAATGTTGTGGCTGTTGAAATAGAGCTATCAACAACCCCTAGTCCGTCTATAGTAGGACTAGTTATACCAGTTGTTATATCTGGATTAACAAGTCCTTCAGGCGTTACAACAGAACCCGGAATATTATCAAATCTTGCAGAATCTGGCGTTATGCTTGAAAGTTGTTCATCAAGTGTTCCTTGAAGTCCTTCATTAACTTTAGGCATGCTTTCTTTTAATGTCTGATCTATAGCCGTTGTAAACTTTTCGGTAACATTTGCAAAACGAGAAGTTGCGCCTGTGCTTTTTTCCCACGCAGACATTCCTCCATTGCCAGTACCACCTGAACTAAAAAAGTTATCTGATGCGTTTGCAAACATATCGCCTGTAAACCCCATTTTCTTACCTGCGGTTTTTGCAAAGTTTCCAAGAGTGTCAGTAATTCCTGAAGTAATATTAGAAAAAGTGTTGCCGACTTTACTAGCTGCGTTTGCCGCGTACTTCATTACGCTACCCGCAGCATTAGCAATAGTTGATCCTATACCTGTATATGTAGATAATGCAGTTGTCGCTCCTGTAAAAGCCGCTCCTAACGCAGCCCCCACATACGGCATAACAAAAAACATAGCTACTTGGCCTAGTACTCCAAACTTACCCATAAATTTACCAAAACTTTTAAAAGCTTTTTTAACTCCTTTTGCAATGCTTTTAACACCTGTTTTAATTCCTTTCCACGCTTTACTTAAAAATCCCACAATTAAAATCCTCCAAATTTTGCAATTAAATCTAATAAACCTGAAGTACTAGTAGTGTTATCTTTAGTAGCTCCTGATTCATTTCCAATAGCAGTCGCAATTAGTTGAGCTTCTCGTTGCTCATTATTTTCGTATGCTTGTCGTATGTAAGCTGACTCATCTCGCAACTGCTGCCACATTTGAGTTTGATCGAGTGCAGAAATATTATAAGCGTTTTGAACATTCTGTTGATTAGCAGCATTAGCAGCGGCAGTTTGTGCTGTGTTAGCTTGTCTTCGCCAGTTAACATTTGATTGTTCGATAGCTTGTGCGTTTGCCGCGTTCCATTGATCGCGTTGCGTATCTACGCTAGAATTAAACTTACTGATGTCGGCTTCTATTTGTGCATTAGCACTAGCAGCTTGAAGTTCGTTGCCTGCGTCTTGTGCAGCAGCTTTATTTTTCTCTGAGTTATTAAATTGAGTCATTGCGTTAGTTTGCGTAGTATTAAACTGTGACATGTTACTAGCTAAACTTGCCATAAACTGTGAGGTTTGGTTTTCAGAAGAAGCGTTAAACTGTTTAGAAGCGTTAGCGGCTGATTGGTCTGAAAGTAAACGCTGTTGAGACATTTGTTGATCTAACACTCTAGCTTGCTGAACATTACTTAAATTAGTCATATCCATTTGCAAGAAAGACTGTGCATTTGTAACAGCTAACTTTGTACGTTGGTCAGCATTTGCTAAATCCATTGTAGCCATTGTAGTAGCATTCTGCATTGCTGCCTGTTGTTCAGCGTTAAAGTCTGTTACAACCATTGTTTGCATAAACTTACTGTTAGTTAACGCAACCTGCTGTGCTGCATTAAACTTAGTTAAGTCTACATTAGCAATCATAGAAGCGTTTGTAACGGCTCTTTGTTGATCTACATTAAGCTGCGCTACTCCCATAGACTCTGCAATCTTTGCTTGAGTTAAGTTTGTTTGCATACGAGTGTTTAAATTAGCTAGTTCGATCTGTTGTGAAGCGTTTAAGTTTTCAGAGCCTGCTTGATTTAACGCTGAAAGATTTGCAAGTTTTGTTTGTTGCTCACTAGACATGTTAGCTAAAGTCATTTGTTGTGCAAAGGCAGCGTTTTTAGATAAGAAATCTGCCGCTGTTTGCATTTCAACCATGCGTTCTTGTTGCACTGCTGACATGTTTTCTGACTCAGCAGCATTCATGTACTGCATATTAGCAAGCTCTACTTGTTGCTCATTGCCTAAATTCTGAGCATTCATTGCTTGTTGATTTTGAGTATTCTGCATTGCAGCTTGTTGTTGATTTGCTAAGTTTTGTTGTCTAGACTGTTGTTGTATTTGTGCAGTAGTCATAACAGCATCTTGTCTAAACTGACTCTGCATTGTAGACATCTGTTGAGCCATCTGAGCAGTCTGCGAGTTAGCAGTTTGCTGATTAGATAGATTAGCCATACGTCTTTGTGCGTCTAATGTGGCCGTAGACATATTAGCTTGTTGCTCGTTGCTAAGATTCTGTGCTGCGCGAGTCTGAAGGGCTTGAGCATTGCTCTGAGCCATAGGCAAAGCACTTTGAATAATAGCGTTAAACAACGAATCCCGACCAACTGAAGACGCTGTTAAGCCTCGTTTAGCTAACATTTCATTAACAGCATCAACAGCAGGTCTTGCCCACGCAGGGGTCTTGCCTTCTTCTATGCCTCCTAACAAGCTTTCCATTTGTGAAGATACTAAAGCTTCTGTAGGTAAAGCAGCAATAGCCGCTCGTACTTCAACAGGCTCGTTGTCTAATGCAGCCTCAACTGTTGCAGGATCTTCAACAATAGCTGCTGAGATTTCGGGCGGCAAGCCACCTACTTCTGCAATCATAGAAGCTGCTGCGCCTTTGGCGGCTTCGCCTGTTATGGCTCTACGTTGAGAAGCTTCAAAGCCTACTGTGCCTATAATCTTAGCTGCTTGGCCTGTAGTAAGTGTATCGTCTGTAATGGCGTTTCTTTGTGCTGCTTCGGCTTCAGGTGTCGAAGCTATAGTAACTTCTTTTCCAGTTACTTTGTCTACATAGGCTTTTGTAGAAACATCGAAGCCTACTTTTTCTGACAAAGCCGCAGACTCAGCCGCCACATTTCGTTCAGCAGCTTCGGCAGGAGCAGTCATTGTTGCGCCTTCTGCTGAAGCAATAGCTTCTGGGCTTACTTGTCCTTGTGCTACTTGTGTGGCTGCTAAGTCGCCTGCTCTGTCTGCTGTAAACGTAGTAGTAGTTGCTTTTCCGGCAGTGCCTGTGGCTGCTGCGGTTTCTGTAGTTTTAATATCAGCAGGGGCTGTAACACCATCAGTTGTAGCTTTTGTATAATTGTCATCTAGTTGCTTAATATCTGTACTTATTCCACTAGCTACATCAGCGCCTACTACACCTTTTGTAGCGTCTGGTACTGTTGCCGCAACAGGACGTTCTTGTATAATAGATGTTGGAGCGCCTGAAGCGTCTGCAACGGGCGCTCCTGTTCCTCCTATAGTTCCTGCTGCTGCATTTGAATCTGCGTCAACAGAAGCACGAAGTTGAGCAGCAGCCATATCTTCAGTTCTTTTTTCTGCTTCTTTTTTTCGATTAATTGCTGCTATTTCTTTAGCTTTTTGTTTACTTTTTTCTTCTGCTGCTTTTTGTTCGGGCGTTTTATAGCCTCCTCCAAAGTTATTTCCATACCCTGATGCACCCATATTATTTACTCCTACAATTGTTTAAAAGTTTTTGAATTGTTTCTGTTTCAAAAATACGAATCCCTAACCATACAATTGTAAACAAAGATGCTGTTGGGGGCAGCCACGCTACTAAAGACATTAGCCCCGTTGAAGCGGCTACTATATCTACTGTTTCTTTTACTGATTCTTGTACAGCCATAGTTACACCCTTCTGCTATTGTTTAGCTTTGTTATTCAAGAATGCAAACTGCTCTAAAATCTTATAAGCTTTAGCAACAAGCTCATCGTCTTTAGGAGTTTCTGTGTAATTACAAACAACACTAGCAATAGATACTAATGAGGTTGCAAGCACGTAAAGGTCTAATAAATATTCCATTGTTTTCTATACTCCAGAAGTTTGTATAAACGAATATACTATTGCTACAACAAACGGTAAAATTATAATTAAAAAAAGTAGTTTTTGTTTTAACATTAGCTTGCGGTGTACCCGTTGCCTGAGACTATGGCGGCATTTGTGGCTGTCATGTCTTCACTGCCCCAATCGTCTTTTGCTACCATCAACTCTAGGTGCTGAGTGTTGCGGTCTACACAGCCTTGGCGGTCTTCGGCATCTTCGTCAGCCATACAGTTGCCTGCAATTACGTCTGTGATTAAAGCTACGCTATCACCCATTGCTGAGTAGTCTTGTGCGAGTTGTTCTGCTGTACGATCTTCCATTGTCTTTATCCTTCTAGGGTTTCTATTCTTGCGGTGAGTGCTGCGATAACAGCGGTTTGTTCTTGCATAGCTTTAACTAAAGGAATTACAAACATCTCACGGGACACTTGCTGTACACCGTGTCGATCTTCTTTCCATCCCCCAAAGTTTGATACACCCGCAGTATCCAATGCGCTTTTAACTTCTTGAGCAATAAAGTTGTGCATTACTACGTCTGTGTCCATGTGGTTAATAATATTACCGTCAGCATCTTCTTCTCGTAGATGTGCTAACTGAGCATCCGAAGCATCAAGCTCACCACTTGCTTTCCAGTTATACTTAACAGTCCGAAGGGCGTTGATAAAATCTAAACCTAGTGTTTGATTTGTAATGTTTTTCTTTAGTCGTTCGTCTGAAGAACGTGACCAGTTAGCGTCAGCGTTAAAGTCATTACTTACAACATGGGAAGCTTTACCGAAACTAAAGTCATTGCCATTTCCTGTAATTCCATGACCAATAACGATAACGTGTTCATCAGTTACGCTACCGCTATCAACATTATATCCAATGCAAACGTTTTTACTGCCAGATGTAACACCATTACCTGCAACAGAGCCAAGAAAAGTGTTTTCAATGCCTGTTGTTACTGCGGTTCCTGATGAGTGTCCGACAGCAGTGTTGTTAGCGCCTGTGGTGTTTGCGCGTAAAGCAGACAATCCAACGGCTGTGTTGTTAGAGGCAGTGGTGTTAAGCCTTAAAGCGTCTTGACCCACCGCAGTATTATTAGCGCCTGTCGTGTTTTCAAACAATGCCTTGTAACCCACTGCGGAGTTAGCAGATGCTGTTGTATTGCTGCTTAATGCTTGACCGCCTATAGCGGTATTTCTTTCGCCAGTAGTGATTGAATCACCTACAAGACCACCGATTAAAACATTCTCAGTGCCTGTGGTGATTCCCCTACCTGCGGTGTAACCCACAGCCACGTTGAAACTATCCGTATTTGAAGTAAAGTTTTGGCTCATAAGAGCTTCAAAACCTATGGCAGTAGTTTTTGTTCCAACGGTGTCAGCACTAAGTGCCTTATAACCAATCGCAAGGTTGTTATTTGAGGAAGTTAAAGCATCACCTGCTAAAGCACCCATAAGAACATTTTGAACGCCTGTGGTTACTGATTTACCTGCATCAAAACCCACTGCGGTGTTGTAGGTATCAGCGTTTGAGGTTACATTTGCAGTGGCTAACGTGCCTACACCAACTGCTACGTTCCTGTCACCCACAGTCATTGTGCTTAAAGAGTTGTAGCCGATTGCGGTGTTGTTATCTCCAGTTGTTAGAGCGTCACCGGCTAGTGCGCCAATTAAAGTTTGACGAACGCCTGTGGTGACTAACATTCCTGCCTGAGAACCTACGGCTGTATTATATGCATTGGTTGCCGAAGTAAAGTTTTGTGAAAGTAAAGATAGATAACCTATAGCAACAGACCTACTGCCTAAAGTGTCTGCTGAAAGAGCGCGTTGACCGACAGCTACATTAAAATCAGCATCCGTTAAAGCGTCACCGGCTAGTGCGCCCACGATGGTGTTTTGAACGCCTGTGGTTACTGATAGACCTGCTTGATCACCAACGGCTACGTTGTATGTGCCTGTTGTATTAGCATTTAAAGCGGCATCTCCTAGTGCGAGGTTATTAGACCCTGTGGTGTTTTGGCTTAACGAAGCGTAGCCAAAAGAATTGTTGTAATTACCTGTAGTGTTTGCGTCTAAAGCTAAGGCTCCTACTGCGTTGTTTCTTGTGCCCGTGGTGTTTGCTAATAAAGCACTTCTGCCCACTGCTGTGTTGTTTGAAGCTGTAGTGTTCCCATTTAAAGCACCTTTGCCCACTGCCGTATTTTCTGCACCAGTTGTATTAGACTTCATAGAGTCATGTCCAACTGCGGTATTGTTATTAGCGGTGGTGTT
>Ga0209384_1000142_pt1 | contig 49748 bp, 58 predicted proteins | sample CoawatmetaG05DNA_FD_187511 | JGI IMG/M metagenome (GOLD analysis project Ga0209384, IMG submission 187511) | Marine microbial communities from the West Antarctic Peninsula - Coastal water metaG058-DNA (SPAdes) (version 2) | ecosystem: Environmental > Aquatic > Marine > Coastal ... | reverse complement strand
CCGCCAGCCAAAGGCAACTTGGTATTAGCTGATTCACTCGAGTCACGCTATAGTTTTGCCTAATGCTTGTCGATTGGTATAGGTTACCAGAGCGTGTAATTAATTAAATTGCATTATAGCCAGACCAAACTGAAGACCCTCAATCCCGAGGGTTTTCTTGTATATGGAGATTGACTTATCGAAGACCTAACCCTAGAGCAGGCCTTTGCTGCCGCGCTCATCCAATCAGGCGAAGCACTGCCTTTAGACCTTGCTGCCAAACTAATGGAGCAGGGCGTAATCCTCGATGAATTCATCGCGGCAAACCTTAACTAACCTAACCTAACCAAGCGTTCTTACGCACCTGAAAACTAGGAAATTATATGACCCAACGCAAGAAAACCAACAAGCTCCCGATGCACACCTCACCACGAGGACGTACAGAGTGGGCTAAATTATGGACACCAGATACTAAATTTAATGTAGATGGTGAGTACGGTACTAAATTAGTGATGGACAACTCAGACGCTACAGACATCATGGCGATGTTAGATGCAGCCCATGCCTTAGCAATTGACTCAGCAGTAGAAGAGACAGGTAAGCCAAGGGAAAAGATACGTGTCACTGACCCTTATGATGTTAACCAAGAGACAGGTGATGTCACCATCAAATTAAAGCTTAAGGCCAAGGTCACAACCCAGAAGGGTGAGACATTTGAGCAGAAGCCTATTGTAGTTGATGCCAAGCGACAGCCTATCACCAAAGAGATTCCACTATGGAATGGCTCACTGGTACGTATTGGCTTTCAAATCATACCTTATTACACAGCACTAGCAGGCGCAGGGTTATCTCTACGTATGCGTTCAGTGCAGGTGATTGAAGCATTAGCTGGAACCAGTGAAGCCACCTCGATGTTTGATGATGAGGATGGTTACTCACACGTTGAGGCAACAGTACCTGCTGAAGCTCAGAACTTCCAAGAAGAAGCATCGGAGGAATATGAAGACGTTCCATTCTAAAGACGTTGGTCTTAAGTATGGATTCCGAAGTGGACTAGAGGTACGGGTAGCTAAAGAGCTTACGGCTCAAGGCATCCCGTATACATACGAGGAAGAGAAGATTGCTTATACAAAACCTTCTCGCCTTAGCACTTACACGCCTGACTTTAAGATAGGTCATATCTTCATTGAGACCAAAGGCCGCTTCATGGTGGCTGACCGCCAGAAGCACATTCTAATCAAAGAACAACATCCTGAATTAGACATTCGGTTTGTGTTCTCTAACCCCAACCAGAGAATCTCTAAATCTTCTAAGACTACATACGCTATGTGGTGTGAGAAACATGGGTTCCTGTATGCAAAGGAGAGTATCCCACACGCATGGCTAAAAGAAGCAGTACAGAATTAATTGTAATTCACTGCACAGCAACACGTCCTTCAATGGATGTAGGAAGAGTAGAAGTAGACGCATGGCATCGCCATCGTGGATTTCTAGGTATCGGGTATCACTACGTGATTAGACAGAATGGTCTTCTTGAAGAAGGCCGTGACTCTGAACAGGTAGGCGCTCATGCCCGTGGCTTCAATGCCACATCTATTAGTGTAGCAATGGTTGGAGGCGTTACTGAAAAGGACGTGTCTATATCAGAAGACAATTTTACGGACGAACAATGGGTGACTCTTAAAGCACTCATCGAAAGGTTGACGGAGTTATATCCAGACGCTGAAGTCCTAGGCCACCGCGATTTACCTAATGTTTCTAAAGACTGTCCAGCCTTCGATGTGAAGAGCTGGTGGGCCTCTATAAATAATTAAATTGCACTATAGCCAGACCAAACTCAACGCCCTCAATTCCGAGGGTGTTTCATTCTTATGAACTCAATTACCGAGAGAAATTTTATGTCACAAGCACAAACTGTACTTAACCACCTAACCAACAATCGCAAGTTAACTTCTATAGAAGCCATTGGCTTGTATGGAATCACACGTCTAGCTGCTGTAGTTCACAACATCAAGAAGTCAGGTGTCGATGTTGATACCACCATGAAGGATGGCGTGAACAAGACCCAGTACGCTGAATACAGCTTAGTCCACTAACCATGAGGGAACATGATGACAGTCCTGTGGTGGGGCGTGAACCCTGCCCTGACTGTGGTTCCCGTAACAACCTAACACGCTATGCATCAGGTCGTGCGTACTGCTACGGCACTGACTGTGGACGTATGGAATGGCCCGATGATGATGAATCCAAACCCCAACCCCAAAGGACTCGTATGGCTAGTGATTTAATAACAGGTGATGTTCGTGCCTTGCGACAGCGCGGCATCTCTGAAGATACAGCGAAGCACTTTGGTTACAAGGTTGGTTCATATCGTGGACAGCCAGTACACATCTGTCCATTACATAATCTTAAAGGAGAGTTAGTAGCACAGCAGTTAAGAACACAGGACAAGGAGTTCCCAATACTGGGTGACTTTAAACAGATGCCTATGTTTGGTACTAAGTTGTGGAACAAAGGTAAGAAGTTAGTGATTACTGAGGGTGCCATAGACGCTATGTCTTTGAGCCAGATACAGGATAACAAATGGCCTGTGATTTCTTTACCCAACGGGGCTGGAGGTGCAGCGAAAACTATCGCAGCTAACCTTTCTTACTTCAATAATTTTGAAGAAGTTATCCTCATGTTTGATGGTGACGAAGCAGGGGAGAAAGCTACAGCAGCTTGCGCTCCACTGTTCGCTGCTGGTAAATGTTCCATCGCTACTATTAATGGTTACAAGGATGCCAACGAAGCACTGATGGCTGGTGATAGCCGTAAGATTCTTGAAGCAATGTGGGGCGCAAAGGTGTACCGACCTGATGGCATAGTATCTCTCTCGGACATCCGTGAAGAACTAGAGAAGCCTGTCGAGTGGGGAATGCCTTGGTATCTACCTACCCTGAACAAGGCCACCTATGGGCGCAGGCTTGGTGAAGTGTATGCAATTGGTGCTGGTACTGGAGTTGGTAAGACCGACTTCTTAACGCAGCAGATTGTCTATGACATGTACGAGCTAGAGAAAACTGTAGGTGTGTTCTTCTTAGAGCAACGTCCTGCTGAGACTGCTATCCGTATTGCTGGTAAGCAAGCTGGTAAACAGTTCCACATCCCTGATGGTGAGTGGACTAAGAAAGACAGGGGCGTAGCTCTTGATGAACTTATGGACCATGACCGTCTGCGTATGTATGACAGCTTTGGCACATGTGAATGGGACACCATCAAGTCCAACATCGAATACATGCACCACGCTGACGGCATTGAAATCTTCTACATTGACCACCTTACTGCACTGGCTACAGGCCAAGGTAATGATGAGCGAGTTGAGTTAGAGAGAGTCACTGCTGCTATCGCTATGTTAGCCAAGCGTCTGAACATCATCATCACAATGGTGAGTCACTTAGCTACACCTGAAGGTAGGTCTCACGAAGAAGGTGGGCGTGTAAGCATCCGGCACTTCAAAGGCTCTCGAGCTATTGGATTCTGGTGCCACTTCATGTTCGGACTTGAGCGTGACCAACAAGCTGAAGACATTACCGAGCGTGAGACAACTACATTCCGTGTACTTAAAGACAGGTACACAGGGCAGTCCACAGGTATGACCTTCCCATTAAACTACAATCACGAGACAGGGAAACTACACGAAGCTAGTCCATTCGACTCAGTAGCTGTGTCCACTCCTTTCTAGCAGGTAACTCAAATGACAGAACTTGAAAAGTGCTACGGCACTGACGGTACTTTTGTGCGTACCAGTTACATAAATGCAAAAGGCATACGCCTCCGTATAACAGAGTACAAAGCGTATTACGCAGCGATGAGCCGTTGCTTGAATCCAAACACTATTTATTTTGAGAATTATGGTGGGCGAGGTATTCAGTTTAAGTTTACTAGCTTTAATGAATTCTGGTGTGAATTAGGGAAGAAGCCTACACCCCAGCATACAGTAGATAGGATTGATTCTGATGGTCATTATGAGGCAGGGAATGTGCGTTGGGCCAACAAGCGCCTTCAGGTAATCAACAGTAAGCTGGTACATCCTATTCTTCTCACCCATCCAACAGGTGTAGTAATCAAGTTTGAGACTGCCACTGATGTATCTAGGGTATTCGATATAAGTAAACACTCCATACTCAACCTCTGCCACGGCAAGCTGGAGGAATCTAAAGGATTCAAAGCGGAGTTCGTCCCTCAATTAACCAAGGAATAACTATGAAACTCATTGTCGATATTGAAACCAATGGCTTTCTAGATGTACTCACTACAATCCACTGCATCGTTGCTCATGACCTAGACACTGGAATCCTCCACACCTTTAGACCTCATGAGATACGTGAAGGCATCTCCTTGATGCAGAGTGCTGATGAATTGATTGCACATAACGGAATCAAGTTCGATGTACCAGCAATTCAGAAACTCTACCCTGACTTCAAACCTAAGCGTGTCATCGACACTCTAGTTTGTTCCCGTCTGATATGGTCCAACATCAAGGACCTAGACTTCAGTCACTTCAAGAATATATTACCCTCCAGGTTATTTGGTTCTCACTCTTTGAAAGCGTGGGGCTACCGCCTTGGCGAACTCAAAGGTGACTATGGTCAGCAAGAGAATGCATGGGATGTATTCACTGAAGAGATGCTTACGTACTGTGAGCAAGACGTGCGCGTTACTGTGGACCTTTACAACAAGGTACTAGGTAAAGGTTATAGCCAACAAGCTATAGACCTTGAGCATTCCGTAGCTGAACTAATGTGGAAGCAAGAGTGTAATGGCTTTGTGTTTGATGAGAAGAAAGCACAGAAGTTATACATAGACCTAGCTGAACAGCGTGACAATATCTACCAAGAACTTTACTCACTGTTCCCTGCATGGATAGTAGCTGAAGGAGAGAAGAAGCCATCACGTAGTTGTAACTACAAAGACCCAATGAAGGCTGACCGCACTATGAATGCACCCTTTACTGTCATCAAGATAGTGGAGTTCAACCCTTCATCACGCGCTCACATCTCCAACAGACTTATCACTAAGTACGATTGGAAGCCTACTGTGTTCACAGATAATGGACAGCCTAAGATAGATGAAACAGTTCTGTCTAAGCTGGACTATCCTGAAGCAAAGCAGATGGCTAGGTACTTCATGTTACAGAAGCGTCTTGGTCAGGTAGCTGAAGGTAAGCAAGGGTGGCTCAAGGTCTGTACCAACGGAAAGATTCACGGAAGTGTGAACCCGAATGGTGCAGGTACTGGACGGGCTACTCACAGCCATCCTAACCTAGCTCAGATACCATCCATGAGAGCAGCTTACGGTAAAGATTGCCGTGAACTATTCACTGTCCCTAAAGGATGGAAGCTCATGGGCGCTGATGCTTCTGGCCTCGAGTTACGAGCCTTAGCTGGTTACATGTCTATCTATGACAAGGGCGCTTACGTTGATGTGGTCCTTGATGGCGACATCCACACAGTGAATCAACTAGCTGCTGGGTTACCTACACGTGACCAAGCTAAGACCTTTATCTATGCATTCCTGTATGGCGCTGGTGACCAACTCATTGGTGAGCTAGTAGGTGGAGGCGCTAAGGAAGGTAAGAAGATTAAGAAATCTTTTCTTGATAAGACTCCTGCCCTTAAACAGTTACGTGAAGGCGTATCCAAAGCTGCTGCACGTGGTTATGTCAAAGCCCTTGATGGTCGTCATATCCACATACGCTCACCCCATGCCGCATTAAATTTTCTCTTACAGTCTGCTGGTGCAATCATTTGCAAGCAGTGGTTAGTTGAGTTTGAAAATGAAATGCAAGCACAAGGTTTCAAGCATGGATGGGATGGTGACTACGCCTTATGTGCATGGGTCCACGATGAAATACAGGTAGCTGTTCGTGAAGACCTAGCTCATAAAATAGGTGAGATAGCTGTTCTTACAATCCAACGTGTCACTGAAGTATTCAACTTTAAGTGTCCACTAGATGGGGAGTTCAACATTGGAAACTCATGGGCTGAAACTCATTGAGGTACTTAAACGTGCCTACCAATCACCCTTCACCACACGCAGTGAATTCGCTCGGACTAATGCCGAATGGGTTGCTGTGTCTGCGTGTCAGGGTTTTATATCAACCAGTATTGTAGGTGATAACGAGTTCGGCAGAGTGTGGCATATCACTGTCATGGGCCTTATGCATCTACGTGAATTAAGGGAAAAGTAATATGGCTAACTGTGATGGCTGGGATGGACTGTTCAAGGACAGGGTAAAGCTCGGAGTCAGTCCTCATACTGAGGTAACTAACATCGACTGCCGTGATGGAAACATGAAGGCTGAGAAACCTCAAGTAATGACGACTGTTAACCGTGATTACCTTCTCATTATTGAGAAAGCTAGCCACTTTCTAGAATGCCTTGATGCCTGTGGTGTCTGCGATTGGGACGGTTACTCTGAAGCTAAAGCAATGTACGAAGAGGAGTGTGACGAATGAAGGCTGAGTACATAGACCACATGGGTACTGATGCCTCTGTTGTACGTGCTGCCCGTGTCTCTTTTGCTGCAGATGCTACTGAGTTCAACGCAGAGAATGACACAGGTTTAATCAATTACCTTGCCAATCACAATCACTGGACTCCCTTTGCTCACACCTCTGTGACATTGAGAATGGCTGCTCCTGTTCCGATACGTACCCAGTGCTTTAAGCACAAGGTGGGGTTCTCAGAGAACGAAGAGTCTCGTAGATACATAAGCTGTAAGCCATCCTTCTTCACACCTGAACAGTTCCGTAAGGCTCCAACAGGTGGAGCGAAGCAAGGCTCTGGGTCAGACATGCATCCTGTAGGTAACAGATATTGGAAGCGTCACTTCCAGACTGTATACACCATGTGCCTTGAGTCATATGACACAGCAATAGCTGGAGGAATGTGTCCTGAACAGGCGCGATTCCTGTTACCTCAAGGCACTGAGGTGTCTTGGTATTGGACAGGTTCTATCGCTGCATTCGCTAGGTTCTGTAAGCAACGCATGGACCCTCATGCTCAGAAAGAAATCCAAGACCTAGCTCAAGAAGTATCCAACATCATTGAGCCTTTGTTCCCAGTTAGTTGGAAAGCTCTAGTAGGAGATAAGTAATGATTGAAACATTAATGATGGTACTTGTGTGCCTAGGATTTGTAGTCGTATCTCTAGCCTTAGCCTTTAGCTTTGCTATGAACGCCTACCTAGATTACATGGAAGCCTCTGCAGCTATTGAACATGGTATCCGAATAGTCACTGAACGTAACTCTAAAGAAGGGGAACCACATGACGACCCTATTGATTGATGGTGACATCGTAGCCTACCAAGCTGCCTCTGCCACTGAAGTTCCTACCAAGTGGGACGATGACTTATGGACATTACATGCCTATGAGTCAGATGGTCAGGCTTTAATTAAGAAGAAGCTAGCAGTAATGCTGGAGCAGACAGGTTGTACTGACTTCAAGTTCTACCTGACAGGTAAAGAGAACTTCCGTTATGACGTTCTAGAGTCCTACAAAGGTAATCGCAAAGACACACGTAAGCCTATGACATTAGGTCCACTCAAGCAGTGGCTGATTGATGAATACAAAGCCGTGTTGCGTGAACCCTTTGAAGCTGATGACCTGCTAGGTATCCGTGGTAGTGATGGCAACGACACCATCATTGCGTCTGAGGACAAAGACCTCAAGACAATCCCTTGCAAGTTCTTCAACCCTGCACATCCTGAAGAAGGTGTGGTCACTATTAGCGAATCTGAGGCAGACTTCTTCTTCTTCACTCAGGTCCTCACTGGCGATACCGTAGACAACTATAAAGGTTGTAAAGGTATTGGACCAGTTAAGGCCCAGACAATCCTGTACAAAGCATCACTTAATATCAATGACCTTCATCTACGTAACGTAGCAATCTGGGAAGCTATCGTAGCTACCTATGAGAAGGCTGGACTCACTGAGGATGATGCACTAATCCAAGCAAGGTGCGCTCGTATCTTACGATATGAAGACCTCGACCTAAAAGGAAATATAATTTTATGGACACCTCCAGAGTGGAACCAACTACTACAGGTCTAGACCGTCAACAAGGTGGTGACCACTACGCTCACCCCATCCAGCCTATCGAATACATCATGAAGAATGAACTGGACTTCATCGCTGGCAACATCGTGAAGTATGCAACTCGCGCTCCGCATAAGGGGCAGTTTGAATCTGATGTTAAAAAGATAATCCACTACGCAGAGCTATGGCTTGAACTCCAACACCAGAAGTATGACTGAGAAATAATATGATTATAAAATTTTACATTGAAGGGTGTCAGCCTTGTAAAGCAGTTAGCACTGTACTGAACCATGCAGAAGTGGACTATGAAGAAGTTGATATTGGTAAGGACATTGATTCAGCTATTAAATATAAAGTGCGTAGTGTACCTACTGTACTTAACACTGAAACTGGAGCCACCTTAATTGGGTGGAAAGGTATAAGAGAAACAACGGAGTGGGTCAATGACAATTGTAGTTGATTACTCTCGTAACGAATTGCTATCTGAGCAAGCCTTTATCTTACTCTCTGACTACTACTGTCGTGAAGGTGAGGACCCACAAGATGCCTATGCTCGAGCAGCTACAGCATTCTGTCGTAACGACTACGACTTAGCCCAACGCATATATGACTACGCCAGTAAAGGCTGGTTCATGTTCAGCTCACCCATCTTATCTAATGCACCTGCACAAGGAGAGAAAGTCCGTGGACTTCCTATTAGCTGTTTCTTATCTTATGTACCTGATTCTCTCGATGGCCTTATTGGACACACTACGGAACTACGTTGGCTTTCAGTCAAAGGCGGTGGAGTGGGTGGTCATTGGTCTGACATCCGCAGTGTTAGTGATGTTGCTCCTAGCCCTATACCATTCCTAAAGACTGTCGATTCTGACATGACTGCCTACAGACAGGGCAAGACTCGCAAGGGTTCTTATGCTGCCTACATGGACATCAGTCACCCAGACATCATTGAGTTCATCAACATCCGTGTACCTACAGGTGGTGACCCTAACCGCAAGGCGTTCAATATTCACAACGCTGTTAACATCCCTGATTCATTCATGGATGCAGTGAATGCTAATGCGACTTGGGACCTCATTGACCCTGCTGATAATACAGTGCGTGACTCAATGCCTGCCCGTGAACTATGGGAACGTCTGATTGAAACACGCTTCCGTACTGGTGAGCCTTACCTTAACTTCATTGATGAAGCTAACAGGCATCTACCACCAGCCATGAAAGAGAAAGGCTTATCCATTCATGGGTCCAACCTGTGCAATGAGATACACCTGCCAACGTCTGAAGACCGTACAGCAGTGTGTTGTTTGTCCAGCGTTAACCTAGAGCATTACGAACACTGGAAGAACACCACTATGGTGGCTGACCTTATTGAGATGCTTGATAACGTGATTAGCTTCTTCTGCTTTCACGCACCTAAAGAACTCCGCAAGGCAGTCTTCAGTGCTACTCAGGAACGTAGCTTAGGCCTAGGTGCTATGGGATTCCACAGTGCGCTGCAACGTGCAGGCATTCCTTGGGAATCTCCTATGGCTACCTCGTACAACACTGACATGTTCACCCATATCAAAGCACAGGCTAAGGCTGCAACAGTCTACCTAGCAGAAGAACGTGGTGCATGTCCTGATGTTGAGGGTGTCCGTAACTCACACCTGATGGCTGTAGCTCCTAATGCTAACTCTTCAATCATTGCTGGCTGTTCAGCTTCCATTGAACCTTTGAAGTCCAACGCCTTTACACACCGTACCCGTGTAGGCGCTCACCTTGTCCGTAACCCTTACCTAGATAAGGTCATCAGAGCATATGCTGAACTTTGGCAAGGTTCATCTGACAAGTGGATGGAAGAGCAGTGGACCTCAATCATACTCAATGAAGGTAGCGTACAGCACCTTGAGTGGATGGATGATTGGGATAAAGAAATCTACAAGACAGCTTTCGAGCTAGACCAACGATGGGTAGTAGACCATGCCGCAGAACGTCAACCGTACATCTGCCAAGGTCAATCAGTGAACCTCTTCTTCCCAGCAGGGACAGATAAGGCCTACGTCAATGAGGTACATCTTCGTGCCTTCAACAAGAAACTTAAAGGACTCTATTATCTTCGGACAAGTGCTGGAGCTAAAGCGGATACAGTGAGCTTCAAGCCCACCCGTGTAGCTCTCAAAGACTATGCTGTAGATGACGATGAGTGCCTAAGCTGCCAAGGATAACAATGAGCTTACTAACACAATCAGCAGCATACAAACCTTTCGCTAACCCTAGCTTTGTCAACCAAGCAATTGAACATGACAAGCTTCACTGGGGTGAGTGGGAGTGTGACCTTAATGAAGATGTAGCTCAGTGGAAGTCTGGAAAGATTAGCCCACCTGAGAAGAACTTCATCACCCAAATCCTTCGTCTATTTACACAGTCAGATGTGATAGTCGGGGGTAGCTATGTTGACGTGTTCCTGCCACGTATTAAAAACAACGAAGCTAGGATGATGATGCTGTCATTCGCCCACCGAGAGACTATCCACATGCGCTCGTATGCGCTGCTCAATGACACCCTTGGATTCCCTGAAGCTGAGTACACAGCCTTCCTTGAATACGATGCGATGTCTGAGAAGATTGAGTTCATGCAGGACTTTGACCCTGATACTAAAGCTGGCCTAGCAAAAGCTCTTGCCCAGACTGTGTGTAATGAAGGTATGTCCCTGTTCTCTGCATTCGTGATGCTGCTTAACTTCCAACGCTTTGGAAAGTTGAAAGGCATGTGCGAGATAGTTGAATGGTCTATCCGTGATGAGACTATCCATGTTGCAGGTATGACTGAGATATTCAGAACATTTATTAAAGAAAATCCAGAGGTAGTAACAGATGAATTCAAGCTGGGTATCTACGAGATGTACCGCACTGCAGTGTCACTTGAGGATAAGGTTATTGATTTGGCGTTTGAATTGGGTCCTATGGAAGGTCTCAGCGCAAGCGAAGTTAAGACGTATATCAGGTTCATCGCAGACAGGCGATTGGTAAACCTAGGATTGAAGCCTAATTGGGATATTCAAGAGAACCCACTGCCTTGGCTAGATTGGGTATTAAATGGCGACAGCTTCAAGAATTTCTTTGAAGGTCGCGTAACAGACTACTCAGCAGACGGAATGTCTGGTGACTCATGGGGATGGTAAAGAACATGTCTCGACAAATACGTAAGCAAAAACCTAAGCGAGAGATTAAAGAGAAGTTCGAAGAAGAACGCTCACCTCGCACTGCACTACACCCTAAGACTCAGATGCAAGCACGTTACATTGAGGCGATTAACAACTTCACCCAGACCATCAGCTTAGGCTGCGCTGGTACAGGTAAGACCTACATCGCTAGCACAATGGCAGCACAGTTATACATGAAAGGAACTATCGATAAGATAATCCTGACACGTCCTAATGTGCCTTCGTCAAGGTCCCTAGGTTCATTTCCTGGCACTCTAGAAGAGAAGATGGCTCCGTGGACTACTCCAGTGGTTGAAGTGCTTAGGAACTGCATGGGGGGTGCTTATGAAAATGCCATAAGACGGGGTGCAATCATCGTTGCCCCGTTTGAAACCATGCGTGGTTCATCATTCAGTGATGCCTTTGTCATCATGGACGAAGCTCAGAACACAACACCAGAAGAGATGAAGATGTTCACCACCCGTATCGGTGAGAACTGCCGCATCGTAATCAATGGTGACATTAAACAATCTGATATCAAAACAACCAGTGGCCTATCAACAATCATTGACCTTGCCCAACGCTATAACTTACCAGTGCCTGTGATTGAATTCACCATTGATGATGTTGTACGCAGTGCAGAATGTAAGATGTGGATTGAAGCGTTTGATAAAAGTCAAGCATAGGTTGCACCATAAGAAGGTTACATAAAACATGACATTTCATGATTTCCCCTTTGTTCCTAAAGAACTCATTGAGTATCTTGAAGAAATAATCCCAGATTGCGTTCCTTCTATTGATGATAGTGAACGTGAAATATTCGCACACGTTGGTGCTGTAAATGTAATCCGTATGTTACGGGTACAGTATGAAGCCCAGAATGAAACTGAAAAGACGGAGCATTAAACATATATGTGTTTTCCAACCGCACCAAAAGCAACTCCACCTCCACCACCACCTGCTGACCTAGCCCCAGAAGCCCCAAAGATTGGGGAAAATGGTGACTCTGACAGTACCCGTGGTCAAGTAAACCGTAAGAAGAAAGGCACTGGCTCACTACGCATTGAGCGTGTTGTTGGCGGAACTTCTTCAACTGGCACTAACATCCCAACTAAGTAGGACACTATGACCTCTATTCGCCAACGATATGAAAAGTTGGAGACAGAGCGAAACCCTTTCCTTACGAGAGCGAGAGAATGCAGTAAGTTAACTCTCCCGACTCTAGTCCCTGATTCAGGACATTCTGCTAGTAGTACATTTGATACGCCCTTCCAAGGCATTGGTGCGCGTGGTGTAAACAACCTCGCCTCCAAATTACTATTAGCACTTGTCCCACCCAACTCACCGTTCTTCCGCTTAACAGTGGATGACTTTAAGTTACAGGAACTCACCCAACAAGAGGGTGCTAGGGCAGAAGTGGAAGAAGCCTTGTCCTCAATTGAACGTGCAGTAATGTCAGAGATTGAATCAAGCTCTGTGCGTATTGCTACCTTTGAAGCTCTCAAGCATTTGTTAGTTGCTGGTAATGTATTGCTATATCTCCCTGAGACTGAGGGTGGTATGCGTGTGTTCCACATGGACAGATATGTAATCAAACGTGACCCTATGGGTAATGCGTTGGAAATGATTACCAAAGAAAACATCTCACCAGAAACATTAACACCTGAACTCCAAGAGTTATGTGGATATGAAGAAGGCAAAGAAGATGGCTACGGCTATGAATCGGTAGAGCTATACACCCGTATTGTTCGGGTTGATAAGAAGTGGAAGGTGAGCCAAGAGCTTAAAGGGAAAGCAGTCCCTGACTCTGAAGGAACATACCCATTAGACAAGACACCTTGGATACCTCTAAGACTTTCTCGCATTGACGGGGAATCATGGGGCCGTGGTTATGTTGAAGAATACTTAGGTGACTTAAAGTCCCTTGAGACTCTGACACAAGCTATCGTTGAAGGCTCTGCAGCCTCTGCCAAGGTACTATTCTTAGTCCGACCCAATGGAACAACCCGTGCGCGAGTCTTAGCAGAAGCACCTAATGGAGCAATCCGTGAAGGCGATGCTGCTGATGTAAGCACACTCCAAGTTCAGAAGGGAGGCGACTTTCAGATTGCCTTCCAGACAGCACAGGAAATCAAAGAGCGTTTAGCTTATGCCTTCTTGATGAACTCATCGGTACAGCGCAATGCTGAACGTGTGACCGCTGAAGAAATCCGATACATGGCAGGTGAATTAGAAGATGCCCTTGGTGGTATCTACTCAATCTTGTCTCAGGAATTTCAGCTACCTTTAGTGAACCGATTACTTTTACAGATGCAGAAGCAGCGCAAAGTTCCTTCTCTACCTAAAGGCATCGTATCCCCAACAATCACCACAGGCCTTGAAGCACTTGGTCGTGGTCATGATTTAAACAAACTAGCAGCCATGCTGGAACAACTTAGTCAGCTAGGTCCTGAAACACTTATGAAGTACATGAACGTAGGAGACTATATCTCCCGTGTTGGTACATCACTAGGTATTGATATGAAGGGCTTAATCAAATCTGACGAGGCAATTGCAGAAGAAACTCAACAGCAACAGATGCAACAAACAGGGCAGCAATTAGCGCCTCAAGCATTTGATGCTGTGAAAGAGCAGATGATGGCACAACAACAACCCCAAGGAAGTGAAGAACAGTAATGGTAGAAACAGTAACAATTAAGCAAGAACCACAACCTCAGTCACAAGAGCATATTGATGCAATGGTGGCTAAGGCGGAGAATGCCCAAAATCCACCTGTGCAGGAGAACCTTGAAGCCACTGTGGCAGACAGGCCTGAATGGTTACCAGAAAAGTTCAAGACCCCTGAAGACTTAGCTAACTCCTATGCAGCATTGGAAAAGAAGATGTCCAGCGGAAACATTGCAGATGAACCTGCAGTCCCTGAGACAGAGATTCCTACCCCTGATGCATCGGAAGCAGTTGAGAATGCAGGCTTAGACTTTGGCGCACTCCAAACGGAGTATGCAGCAAACCAAGGTCTCACTGATGACACCTATGAATCACTGGCTAAGTCAGGAATTCCGCGTGAAGTCGTAGACTCATACATCGCTGGTCAAGAAGAACTCGCTACATCTCAACGGACAACTATGTTCAATAGTGTAGGCGGTGAAGAAACTTATAACACAATGATGGAATGGGCAAGTACGAACCTGAACGCTGGTGAAGTAGATGCCTACAACACAACCATGAACAGCGGTAACTCTGACCAGATTCAGATGTCTGTCCATGGTTTAAAAGCACGTTACACAGCAGCCAATGGTAGCGACCCTAAGTTAATTAGTGGTGACACTACCTCTGCAAATGCAGGCGGTCGCTTTGAGAGTGTAGCTCAGTTAACTGAAGCAATGAGGGACCCTCGTTATGCGAAGGACCCAGCATTCCGACAGAGTGTACAGAGCAAACTTTCAAACTCCTCAATTCTGTAAACAACACACGGCCCTCTAGGGGGCCAACCTCCCCAAAGCCCCAAGCTATTAATGACAAAGAAACTGCGCCTCCGAGGAGGACAACGCTGTGGGAAGTTATTGAGTGCTGAAGCCTCAAGGAAACAAACCAACTTGAAACTTCAATCCTCTTTAAGGAAATATTTAAAATGACTAATGCAACCGTATCACAATTAGGCCAAGTAAATGGCGCAGGCGCAGAAGATGCGTTATTCCTAAAATTATTCGCTGGTGAAGTAATCACTCAGTTCGAAGAAAAGAATATCATGATGGGCTTACATCAAGTACGCACTATCTCTAACGGCAAGTCTGCCTCTTTCCCTGTAATGGGTACTGCTACTGCAGCTTACCATTCTGTTGGTGAAGAAATCACTGGCGGTTCTGTAAAGCACGCTGAGAAAGTTATCGCTGTTGACGATTTGTTAATCGCACCTGCCTTCATCTCCAATATTTTGGAAGCGAAAAATCACTATGATGTTCGTTCAACATACACTGCTGAGTTAGGCAATGCTTTGGCAAATGCCTTCGATAAGAACGGCCTACGCATGGTAGTTAACGCTGCCCGTGGTGCTGAGACTATCACTGGTTCTGGCAAGTCTGGCGCTCAGATTTCTAAAGCCAACTACACCACTACTGCTAACATCATCGCTGCTTTGTTTGAAGCTGCTGAAGAGATGGACGGCAAAGACATCCCTGCTGATGGTCGCGTAGCGGTCCTATCACCTGCCTTGTACTACAAGCTAGCGCAAGACACTACTATCATGAACAAGGATTGGGGCGGTGCTGGTGTTTACGCTGATGCCAAAGTAATCCGTGTTGCTGGTATTGCAATCGTAATGTCTAACCACCTTCCTACTGGTGTTCAGACTGCGACTGCTGGTGAGAACAACACTTACCACGGTGACTTCACCAAGACCAAGGCTGTTGTATTCCATCAGTCTGCTATCGGTACTGTGAAGTTGTTGGACTTGGCTCTTGAGTCTGAGTACGACATTCGCCGTCAAGGTACTTTGTTTGTTGCTAAGTATGCAATGGGCAGTGGCATTCTGCGTCCAGAATCTGCCATTGAATTAAAGCTTACATAAGCTCTACCTTCTAGGTAGCCACAAGGGAACTTCGGTTCCCTTTTTTTTACTTCCAATAAAGGACACGGTATGTCACTAAATCCCACGACTGAACTAGAAGCAGTCAACTCTATGCTGAACACGATTGGAGAAGCTCCTGTAAATAGCTTGGTCAGTATGACTTCTGTAGACGCAATCACTGCTGTGGCAGTCTTGAGAGCAGTGAACCGTGAGGTTCAAGTACAAGGATGGTTCTTCAACACTGAGCGTAACTTCCCCTTGACTCCAGACGGCACAGGCCAACTGGTTCTACCTACAAACACAATGTCTATGGATTCATCTACTCCCTCTGCAGAGCACGATGTTATTCAACGTGGTTCAAGAGTCTATGACAAGAAGAACCACACCTACCAATTCACTGGCGTTCTTAAATGTGACCTCACCCTCTTGCTTAGCTTTGAGGAAATCCCAGAGGCAGCAAGAACGTACATCACCCAACGTGCATCGCGCATGTTCCAAGACCGTACACTAGGGTCTGACTCACTACACAGTATGCATCGTGAAGATGAATATTATGCACTAACAACATTACGCCTTATGGAATCTGAGAATGCAGACTACAACATGCTGACAGGCAGTACTTCCGTAAGCCGAATACTAACGAGGTAACACATGGGACTTGTAAGTAGTTCAATACCTAACATAGCTAATGGTGTCTCCCAGCAAGCCCCAAGTGTCCGTCTTCTTTCTCAAGGTGAGGAACAAGTCAATGCGTTTAGTTCAGTAATCAGTGGATTACGCAAACGCCCACCGACACAACACATGGCTGAGCTAATTGCTGACGCTAACTCAACTGATGATTACTTCATCCATACTATTAATCGTGATGTTAATGAACGGTACTTAGTCATTGCAACCAACACTGCATTAAGGGTGTTTGACTTTTCAGGAACTGAGTACACCGTTAACACACCAGAGGGATATTCTTACCTCACCCAAGGTAACCCCTTGACAGATTTCAAAGCAGTGACCATTGCTGACTATACTTTCCTTTTGAATAAGAATGTAGCCACCGAGGTTCTGCCTACTGCAACCACCGCACCCTTCCCTGAAGGCATTGTCCATGTGAAGCAAGGTAACTATGCAACAGACTACAAGGTCTTCATTGACGATGTAGAGAAAGCAAGCTACACCACTGCTGATGATGTTAAGGCTCAGCTAAAAACTAATGCCATTGCCACAACTTTAAGTGGTCAATTGGTATCAAACCTAGGGAGCTTCTTCACGGTAACTCGTAAAGGAAATGCAATCCTCATTCAGCGTACAGATGGTGAAGACTTCACTCTAAGAACTGAGGACTCATTCGGTAACCTTGCATTAATCGCTGCTAAGGGTTCTATTCAGAAATTCTCTGACTTACCACGTAGGGCCTTTTCTGGATTCAAAATTGAAATCATTGGTGAGAAAGCCTCATCCAGTGACAACTATTATGTTGAGTATGAAGAGGGTGATGAAGCTGTAGGTCTGTGGAAAGAAACTCTCGCAGATGGCGCAGACACCACGCTTGACCCCAACACCATGCCGTGGAAATTGGTGAGCAATGCTGATGGTACATTTACCCTAGCTCCTAATGAATGGGAGAATCGCTCTGTTGGTGACCTTGACTCAGCCCCAGACCCAAGCTTTGCTGGTCGTAAGTTGAACGACATCTTCTTCCATCGCAACCGCTTAGGTGTGATTGCTGATGAGAATGTTATCTTCAGTCGTTCTGGTAAATACTTCTCTTTCTATCCTGAGACAGTCACTACTGTTCTGGCTACTGACCCAATAGATGTGGCAGTAAGTCACACCAAAGTATCTATCCTTCGCCATGCGATTCCCTTTAACGAAACCTTGCTATTGTTCTCTGACCAAACACAGTTCATGTTGAGCGCAGGGGACTCATTGACTCCAGCAACAGTGTCTATTAACCAGACAACAGAGTATGAATCTAGTCTACGGGCAGAGCCTGTGGGTGCTGGTGAGTACATCTACTTCGCCACTAACCGTGAAGGTTTCACAGGTGTGCGTGAGTTCTTCGTTCAGGCAGATACTTCAAGCAACATCGCTATTGATGCGACCCTCAATGTACCTCGCTATATAAAGGGCAATGCTACTTCACTGGTGTCCAACACTAACGAAGATATCTTGTTTGTATTGACTGATGGTGTTCATGATGTAGCAACTTGTTATGTCTATAAGTACCTCCGTCAAGACCAGCAAGCACTTCAAGTGTCTTGGTCTAAGTGGGAGTTCCCTAGCTGTGACAAGATACTAAGTATAGGCACGATTGAATCCACTGCATTCTGGGTGATGAAGCGTGGCAACCGTATCGTTCTAGAGAAGATGCAACTCCAAGAGGCTCCAGAGTTCACGCCAAGTGGCTCAATGGTGTTCTTAGATGGACTTACTGCGTCCTCCACAGCCTTAGCAGGACAGTCAGTTGTTACTGTCGATAGCGTTGACTATGTTGGTTACCCCTACAAAATGGAATACACCTTCTCAACACAGTACAAACGCACCCAAGGCCTTGGTGGAAGTCTATTGACTGATACTTCAGGGCGTATGCAGATGCGTCAATTCAAACTTCTCTATGAAAATACAGGGCGCTTTGATGTTCAGACTATCTCACAAGGTGTAACACACACTTATACCTACACAGGAAAGCCTCTTGGTCTCCTCACTCTAGGTCAGATAGAAATAACTTCAGGTGTGTTTGAGTTCCCACTTCAATCTAAGAATGACCGTCTAACAGTGAAAGTCAGCAACGACACTCACTACCCATCAGCCTTCCAATCAGCAGAGTGGACAGGCTTCTACACAACAAAATCTAGGAGAATCTAAATGACGATGAGCGTTAGGCCAGCAAAACTGAATGACTGTAATACGCTAGGCCCACGCTTACGTCAGGAAGATAAGGATGAGTTAAAACTCTCCTGTGGGTTGGGTCCTATAACGGCCCTTACCCTGTCAATGAATGCCTCTGAAGCAGCCTATGTGGCTGTGGATGAGTCAGACATTCCCTTTGCGATGTTCGGTGTAGTTGATGCAACTATAGATGGATTAGGAATTCCTTGGATGCTTGGAAGTTCAGGTATCTATGAACATGCTAGAGAGTTTACGACTGAGTGTAAGTCATGGCTAGCCGAAGTATCACGGGACCACAGGGTCCTTGTTAATTATGTACATGCTGAGAACACTAAAGCCATTCGTTGGCTCAAGTGGCTTGGCTTCCAATTTATTTATCTAGACCCAGAGTATGGGGTAGGTAAAGCACCATTCTATGAATTCGTAAAGGTGAATGAAAATGTGTGACCCCGTAAGTGTAGGCCTTTCGATGCTGTCCTTTGCTGAGAAAGAAAGCCAAGTGAATGCTCAAAATGAAGCATCACGAAAAGACTACTTCCAGAAAGTAAGTCAAACAAGATTATCCCAACTGCAGACTCATGAGCAGATGTCTGATGCACTCTTCCAAGACACCCTTGCAGCCAAGACGAACCAAGCAGCAGTCTATGCAAACTCAGAAGGTATGGGCGGCTCTCTGGTAACGCGCTTAGTTAATGAGCAGAAAGCAATTGAAGCTCGTAACAAGAACAACATTGGTGAGAACTATAAGATGGATGTACAGCAGAAGCAGTATGCGATGCAAGGTTTCCAGACACAATCCACAGGTCGGATGAAGTCAGGCCCTAGCATGGTACCTACTGGCTTAGAGATGTACGACATCTACAACAAAGATAAAGCAGCACAAGGAATTGGATAAGATGGCACAACAACGTGAACTACAAGTAACGGCCCTTAGACCTGCAGCGCGCGCTATGGATACCTATGTTCGCCCAGAGTTTGAGCGTAACCAAGCTGCAATCAGTAGGCTGACAGAGAGTATTAAGAAGACAGACAATGAACGCGCTGTAAGAGAAGGGGAGTTGGCAGCAGTCGCTGAGTCACTTGCAGGAGGACCTAAAGACCTCCATGCATTTGCTGAAGGACATAGCTCTCACCCTGCCTACAGGGCAACAATCCTTGAGAACCGTGGCTTCCAACATGCTGTAGAAGCAGCACCTACCATAGCCAGTGACTTTGCTGAGTGGCAACATTCATCAGCCAGTGATGGTAGTGATGTTGATGCCAAGCTTAATGAGATGTTCAGTCCTATTATGGAAGGCCTCAAAGGTAAGGGCGGTCAGTTCCTACAGGCAGGCGCACAGCGAGTGTTAATAGAAACGCGCAATGCTCTTCGAAAAGACCACGTTGCCTTTCTAGACAAGCGCGCTTTTGAGGAAACAGCGAATAGCTTCACTCTTCGTGTAGATGGCATCGTGCATGAGAAACCTATTGTCAATGAATTTGGTGACACAGTAGCTCCGACAGGATTCTACCAGCGCATCAAAGAACTCGACAACCTTGCTACTCAGTATTCTCTGACAACACCTCTATCCAAGGGTGAAGGCAATAAGATGGTCTTCCAATCTCTTCTTGATATGGCAAAGGCAGCGAGTCCTGAAGTTGCTGAGAGGTATCTTCACATGGCTTCTCTTGTGCGCTATTCAAAAGGCAAAGGGGAAACCTTACGCCCAGAAGCACAGGCTGCAATTACTGCCGCAGAAGACCTCAATGATGCGCGTCTTCGTGCAGTGCAGGCTAAGCAGAAGGCTGAACAGGTTGCAGCAAAGGCAGCAGCAAAGAAGGCAGGTGAAATTGCACTGACCACTCTGCTAGTTGATAACAATGGTGAAGGCACTTTCTCCGCAGAACTAATTTTGCAGATGAAGGAACTGAACATCACCCCTGAGAATATGCTTGCAGAACAGGCCGCTGTTGCCAAGCTTATGGAAGTTAAGGAATCAGCCACTCAGCTTGAGAATTTCCAGAAGTACATACTGGATGTTTCACAGAACCGCCTTGACCCTAACTTCGCTTCTGAATATGGCAATGTTAAAGGGTATGTCTTCAGTGATAATAACCCCATCCACCCGTCACGTATGAAAGAGATGTTGGGCCACCTTGAGAAAGTTGAGAAGGCACAGCCTCTTCTACAAAGCGCCACACTCAGCCAACCAATGAAGCAGTACATTGATGCAGCCATTGAGATGGAGGATGACTACGACATTGATGCTAAGCAGATGAAACGTGAGTACACCAAAATCTGGCAACGGGAAATGGAGAACCTAATCTTTGACCATTTCGTAGAGAATGAAGGTCCCCCTAATTCAGCAACAATGCGTAGCTGGGTTGCACATGTTGAAGGTTTCATGAACAAGCAATATGCAGACAGTCAAGTAGCTAGTGCGACTGAGAAGACGGAGATTACAGACCACCAATCTGCAATAGACGCTGCAATCATGAAGTCTGAGGAGGGTGGTGATGGAATGGTTACCGCAGGTAGGTTTAATGATATTGGGACTACAAACGAAAGAACAATATCAGGTGACCTGAAGGTGGAGAGAATCAAAGCGTTGGCACACCCACAGGTATTAAGTCAGGTTCTAAATGACCCTACATACATGATGACCCAAGAAGACCTCACTGAAGAGCGATGGAAACAATGGGGTTCAGTACCTGCCTATGTTGCATTTGATAAGCAGTTTGGTGAAGGCGCATTCGCCCGTTACTACAGAGCCTATGGTGGTATGAGGAACAACAAAGCCTATATATCAAAGACTGACTGGCGCGCTCGGAAGACAACCCAAGGAAAATAAACAATGAGTAGTGAAAATAAATATGCAACTGAGGACATTTGGGCAATCCAAGGGGAGGGGCCTGAAGAGCAAGAAGCACCACGCCCTGAAGAACTCCCTGACGATGTACCCAATGTCCCTGTTGTGAAAAGCACAGCCATTCCATTTACACGGGAGGAAGCAGGGCTTGAAGAACTTCCTGTGTTCAATGAAGAGGCGTTCCACGCAGACACTCAGTCTGTAGCGGATTCACGCACATTGTCCTCTAGGATTATCAAAGCCCCTGCACGTCCTTCACCACTGAACCAAGGGCATTCCTTTGCCGCAGATATGGCGAAAGGTGTTACGCAGCCTAGCATAGAAGATATGCAGGCCAAGATAGATGAACAGAAACGCACTGACCCTGCGTATCGTGCAGCTTATCGTGACTCAATGTCTGACAGTGATATGACTTCCGAGACTCTTGATTGGTTAGGTACCACACGCTGGAACATGGTCAAGACGGGTAATCTAGCATTCGATGTTGGTGATTGGTCTGACGAAGAACAGGTTGCGCTGGTTCGTTTAATGGCCCAGTACGAAGAACTTCCTATCTCACTGGCTACCACAAGGAGAGCATTTGAAGGCCTTGCTGGTGACCCAACAACCTACATTGGATTAGGCTTTGTACTATCTGCACTTTCTAAGATAGCCCTAAAGCCTATGGCAGCGAGTGCTGTTAAGAAGATGCTTCTATCTACTGCTGGTGCAGGCACAGTTGGAGCCGTTGAAATCGGTGGATACATGGGTGCTGACAACCTCATGCAACAGAAGATTAAGATTGATACAGGGCAGCAGGGTGAGTATGACGTTGCTGAAGCTGCAACCATGACAGGCATAGGTGTTGTGGCTGGTTTCACTCTTATAGGCAGCTTAGCTGCGTGGACAGGTAAACGTGCTGCCAGTAAGTTAGTAAAGAATACTGATGAAGTTGCTGAGCAAGTCAATGAAGTTGCTGAGCAAGTCAATGAAGTTGCTGATGAAGTGATTGATGAAGGTGTTGTTCAGGCTGATGAAGTAATCGGTGAAGTTGTTGAGACTCCTAAAGTACTTGATGACTTAACTGATGACTTCAATCCTGATGATGCAGCCACTGAAGCTGATTGGCTGGAAGACTTTGAGGGTGACTTTGCTGATGAGTTTACTGATGAAGATTGGGGCATTGTCTACGATGGTTCTGATTCTGTAGACACTGTTATAGAGGTAACGTCAGGAGAGAAAATCAAATCAACAACAGTAATGCCTAAAGGTCTTGCAGGCTCCAAGCCTCGCTATGGTTATCAGGGTGAGAACTTCAAGATTAAGTTTGACTCTGACGTTGATAAGGCTCTCTTCATTGTAGCAAGCAAAGGGTCCAAGGCTCATGACGAGCACATGCGATTCTTACGTGGTGTCTTCCCTGATAAGTTAGAGGAAGAGATTGACGAGATGGCGCAGTCAGTCAAAGCAAAGCTAAAAGAAGGGGCAAAGAATGGTGATGTGGACCTTGATGGTGATTTGGTTATTAACACCATGTTTGAACCTTCAAAGAAACCACGCAGACCTTCAGGCGAATCCAAAGCGAATGACCCCAAGCCCTCAATCTATGAAGAAGGCAACACAAGAGCAATGCCTTACAACGTAGACAGGATGTCAACAAGTAAGGATGTCCAGAACTTAGTACTAGAACGTGCTGAGAAGTACTTAGATGAGAACCCACGGGATTCGCAGACCTTAGAAATGGTTGCTGAAGAAGGTAAGGTTGCAGCTAAAGAACTGGCTGAATCGACAGGTGGTGATTTCAACTCAATCATCAAATTGCTGAAAGGAGATTTAGATGCACAAAGAGCAATCACTGCTCGTATCAAATCTACCCGTGACTTACATGCATGGACTTTTGGGGAACTGAAGCGTCTTGCGTATAAGCATGCAGACACAGGCATAGAAGGAGGGCTGAGTAGGAAGGAGATAGTTGAACTACTTAAGGTTGTTGAGATGACTAATGCTCTGACACCACTCACACTCAAGCAATCTCAAAGTGCGTCACAAGTGCTTGGCTCACGTAGAGCAATGGCTATCGCAGATGACACTCTTATCCGTGGTGGGTTCGTTGATGATGTTCAGAACACTGCTGAGAAAGCTCTAGAAGCAGAAGCTGAGACTATCCTACCTGTCATTGATGCACAGGGAATGCTGGCTATAGAGAATGGGAATGGACCTATTGTCGTTGATAAATTAGTCAAGGACATAATCAATGGTCTAGAATCTGGCAAGATTAAAGGACCTAAAGAAATCCGTGACTTGCTAGAGCCGAGTCGGTGGAAGAAGATTGTTGCTGAAGTTAACAGGGTCCGTGCTGGCTCAATGTTGGGTGGTATATCCACCATGACTTTAGCTGCAGTATCAAACCACTTCCAGATGATATACCAACCTGCTTTAGAGTATGTAAGTCGCCACAACTTTGGTCTTACTAAAGCCTCCCGTGCTTCAAAGATGGAAGATGCATTGGCCCGTACAAGAGCCTTGGCTCAATACTCAGGCAACATGCAATACTACAAGCAAGGCTGGAAGACTGCGATGAAGGCTGTGAAGATGGGCGTACACATTAGTGACCCTAGTGTAACTCACCTTGAATCTAGTGCTCATCAGGCAGGTAACCAGTTCAAGTCTAAGAAGCGTATCATATATGAGAATGTGACAGGTTATGCCCACACTGTATTGATGGCCTTAGATGAACAACACAAGTTCACACGCGCTCACTCGCTGGCATTTGCTGACGCAGTTGTTGAAGCGAAGAGGCTGGAGTTGACTGCAAAGGAACAAGGCAAGACTTCATTCAAAGTTGGCAGTGAAGAATACACCAAGTTCATTGAGAAAGAGATTGCCTCTAAGTTCGATGAGTCAGGTCGTGTCATTGATGAAGCCATCATGCGTGAAGTGCGTATGGAGACTTTCACAGAAGAACTTGTTGGTCCTGTTGGTTCACTTGTTAATGGTATAGCTAGAATGGGAGGCGGTGTAGGTGCATTTGTCCTACCATTTAGACGTGCTCCTGTTAACTCTATCTCCTATGCTCTCCAGTATGCGCCTCTGCCTGAACTTATTACGAAGCATATCTCAGCTAAGCAGAAGCAAATCTTGGCCTCTGGTGACAAGGTTCAGATAGCTAAGCTTAGAGCGCGTAAGAAAGTAGGTGCAATGGCTATTGCTTACTTATGGTACACGGCAGAGTCTAATGAGCTAACAGGTGGCGGCCCTTCAGATTGGAAGATGCGTAAAGCTTGGGAGTTAGCAGGTAACAAACCCTACACAATTAACATTGGTGGGATTCCTGTTCCCTATGAAAAGATTGAGCCTTTCTCAACTATCATGGGTTCTGTTGCTAACGCTCATTACATCTGGAAGATGAACCCTGAGAAGTATCAGGATGGAACTGCCAGTATTCTTGAAGCAATCCAAATGTCTGTGACTCACAGTATACTTAACAAGGCTTACTTTCAGTCAATCAACGATTGGATGAAGATGTTGACAGGTGAAGATAATAAAACGACATCTGTGATTTATGGTGCTGTCACATCCTTTGTCCCTAACATGTCTAACCAGATGAACAGAGACCCCAATGTCCGTGAAGCTACTTCCTTAATGGAGCAAGTGCAGCGGAAGCTTGCTGGCTGGTCTGATGAGCTAGGTGCTCAGTACGATGTCACAGGTCAACCAATGTTGAAGCCCAATGATGGTTGGAACTTGTTCAAGACTCCTGATGTACGTGCTGATACTCAAAGTGTAGCGAAGACTGTCTTCCAAGAAATCTTTGACCTGCGAATTGTTCAGGATAAAGAGGGACTTCTAGGTGAGCCACCACGCAACCTGAGTGCAGGCCGTGTTGATTACCGTGAGATATATGACAGGGGTGAGAAAGAATCTGTATACGCAAAGTACAACAGGTTCATAGGCGAGACAGAGATTAGAGGTGAGAGCCTTGAGTCTGCACTGTACACGCTAATCACTTCTGATAAGTATATGGAACTCCAGAAATCCCCTTACCTAGATGTTAACTCACCTCATGTTGCCTTGTTGGCAAAGGTCGTAAAGAGGTACAGAGACAAAGCCAAGATTAGGTTACTCAAAGAGTCTCCTATATTTGAGCAGATGTACCAAGACCTTGACTTCAGGAAACACGAAGTGAAGAAACAACTCTTCTAGCACTACCCTTAAAGCCCCTCAGTCGAGGGGTTTCTTTTATCCAAATTCTTAAAACATAGAGAACAACTATGGCCTTATCCTTTGTGCAATACACAGGTGACGGTACTACTTCGTCTTATATAGTTACCTTCACTTACCTGACACAGGACACAGTGAGCGCATCTGTTGATGGCGTTGCTAGTACATTCACATGGCTTGATTCAAGCCGCATACAGTTTAGTACACCGCCTACTATAGGTGATGTGATAGACATTAGAAGAACAACCAACCGTGAACTTCGCGTTGTTGATTTCCAAGATGGCTCAATTCTAAATGAAGCTTCTCTTGATACAGACAGCAACCAGTTATTCCATGTAGCTCAAGAAGCTTTTGACGCTGCAGACAACTCAATTCAATTAAATGCAGCAGGCGCTTTCGATGCTGCAAACAAACGGCTAGCAAACATAGCTCCTCCTGTTGAACCAACTGATGTGGTGACCAAAGCCTACGCTGATGGTGTTATGCCAGACGTGACAACCAAGCATGGCGAAGTGTTAGCCAAGCACAATGACGTTGTAATCAAGCACACCGATGTAGTTCACATACGTGATGAGCTATATGGCTTAACCACAGCAATGACCTCGCTTCCTTATGGAGCCACAGGCTCTGTTGACTATGATGTAAACACAGGCTTACTCACCTTCTCACTATCTGAAGGCCCTCAAGGACCAATAGGTGCAACAGGTGATACAGGCGGCACTGGCCCTCAAGGACCATTTGGACCTCAAGGTGTTATTGGACCTGAAGGACCCCGTGGTGAGCAGGGTGAATTAGGTAACACAGGTGCTATAGGTGACCAAGGAGTTACAGGTAGCCAAGGCCCCCGTGGCACAGCAGGACCCGTAGGCCCAACAGGCATACAAGGTGTTGTTGGTGATGAAGGTCCTACAGGTGCGACAGGTGGAACTGGTTCTCAAGGCCCCGAAGGTAATGATGGTCCTCTTGGGCCAACTGGTGAGGCAGGTCAACAAGGCCCAACTGGCATCACAGGTACACAAGGCCCTGAAGGTGGTGACGGTCCTATGGGACCCACTGGTTCTACAGGTACTCAAGGCCCTACAGGAGAGACAGGTGTTCAAGGCCCAGTAGGTAATGAAGGCCCTGTTGGTGCTACTGGTTCTACAGGTTCTCAAGGTCCTACGGGACTGACAGGTTCTCAAGGCCCAGTAGGTGATGACGGTCCATTAGGAGCTACAGGCTCACAAGGACCAACAGGTTCTACAGGACCACTAGGCCCAGACGGTCCTCAAGGTATTCAAGGAGACTTTGGTAACAAAGGTGTCGATGGTGACCAAGGCCCATTAGGCCCTACAGGTCCTGTGGGTGCTGCTGGTCCTCTCGGTCCAACTGCATTAGGACTTGCCTTCGGTAACTTCTACATGGACCCGAACACAGGAATGCTGACTATCGAATATTACGGTAGTGCCGCAGACCAAGACTTCTCAATCAATTCAAACGGTGAACTAGAGGTAACAATCTAATGCCAACTTTAAATATAGGTAAGGTGCGTATCGCATGGAAAGGCGCTTGGTCTTCTGCGACAGCTTACGAAACCTTTGACGCTGTTACATATAATGGTGCGTCATATGCAGCACTCCAAGACTCATCTGCTGGAACAGTCCCTTCTGCACAACCCCTTGTTTGGCAGTTAATGGCTGAGAAGGGTAATACTGGTTCTACTGGAGCTACAGGTGATGTAGGACCACAAGGTAATACAGGTTCTACTGGCGCTACAGGCTCTCAAGGTTCTCAAGGTGATACAGGTCCTCAAGGCCCTATCGGAAACACAGGTTCAACTGGACCTACTGGCGGTACTGGACCTACGGGTGACACAGGTTCAACTGGCTCTCAAGGACCACAAGGTTCAACTGGTTCTACTGGTGGTGCTGGTCCTACAGGGCCTGATGGTGACACTGGTAATACTGGTCCTCAAGGTCCCGTAGGTAATACTGGTGGCACTGGTCCGACAGGAAGTACAGGTCCAACAGGTAACACTGGTAGCATTGGCCCTCAAGGACCTGTTGGTGACACTGGCCCTACTGGTGGTACTGGCTCAACTGGACCTACAGGTTCTACTGGTGGTACTGGTAATACAGGCCCACAAGGTAACGCAGGCGCTGATGGTGATGATGGAGCGCAAGGTAATACAGGCTCAACAGGTCCACAAGGTGGTACAGGCTTAACAGGTTCGCAAGGAGCTACGGGTTCTCAAGGCTCTGTTGGTCCTCAAGGTGACACTGGCCCAACTGGTGGTGCTGGTCCTCAAGGGCCTCAAGGGCCTCAAGGAAATACAGGTAACACTGGTAACACTGGCAGTGCAGGTAGTACAGGTTCTACTGGAAGTACGGGTTCTCAAGGGCCTCAAGGTGGGACAGGTTCCAGAGGTTCTACTGGCAGTACAGGTCCTCAAGGTCCCGTTGGTGCTACATTCTCTATGTCAGGTACTACCCTGAACATTACTACTTAAGGAGGCAATATGAGTCAATCAATTGCTTTCGGTAACTTGGCAACTGTGAATTTCAATGGTGTTACAGTCAGTGAGGTCAGACTTAATGGCTCTTTGATTTACACAGCAGCCACCACCTTAACAACTCAGAATGCTTATGCTGCACTGCGCGGTGACAAGATGATGGGTGACAACGACCAGCGAGGTTACTTCCGATGGGACCAATCCCTGAATATGGACAACTACGCTATTGGAAGTAACCACGGTTCAGTCAGCCCTACCACCTTCAAAGGTCAGCGTATAGATAACATATCAACACGCCACTGGGCTGCGAGTGCTAATAATGCGGGTCAAGGGTACTTCGTATTCATAATCGCAGGTAACCACCCTGAGAACTTTATTAGTTCCATAACTCTTGACGGTACGACTTTCACGGTGGGTAATGGTTCCTATTATTTTTCAGGTACAGAAATGTCCACAGGAACTAACACTCCAATAACGCAGTGGAAGTGGGACTGTTCGATGGGAAGCATACTAACGGGAGGCTCCTCAACGGTGACAATATCATGATGTATTCAAAATTAATAACAGCGATATCCGACAGTGACTTTGATGTGTTGTATGCCTCTAGTGAGCCGTACATCCTTGAAGGTAACCTAGGCACAAGTATCCCTCTTGACAGTGAAGGTGTTGCTCAAGACGGGATATATAAAGGGTTCCATGTTAAGAACACTTTAAAAAATAGACTCCATGAAATGTTCAAGACAGCAGTTGTATTTGAATTGCGAGAAGTAGGCACAGATGTATTGTTAATGGTACAGAGTGGGACTGTAGATGCTCAAGGAACTTTCGATGTTGTCTTAAGCTTCTTTGGTCCTGATGCTTCTGGCTCCTTGGCGTGGGCTTATGCTCCTCCAAGTAATTCAGTGGTAGAAGAACTCATGAAGCCTACAGGCATCCAGCGCATCATCCTTCATCCCCGTGGTGACAACATGGTTAAGTTTATCCTAGCTATGGGTGGAACACGTATGCCTGATGATGAAGATGGTATGTGCTATCGGACCCCTTGGGGATGGGATGGTTTCCCTGATGATGAGTATGTAGAAACATGACAGACTTTGAATGGATTGTACCAGCCACAGAGGAGGTCGGACTTGATTGGGGCTGGGGGTTTACGCCCTTAGCCTCTGAAGTCCCTACACTTCCTGCTGTATTAATGAAGCAGCCTGAGTCAGGCACAACTTACGGGGATGGTAATGGAGCAGTATAACGAAAGGCTCACTAAAATAGAGTGGAGAGTGGACGGTCATGAGAATGAAATCTCTATCCTCAAGCAAACCTCCACTGACTTAAAGACAACTCTTGAAATAATCACTATGACTCTCAAGCAAATCAAATGGATTGCTGTGGGTGCAGGCGCAGTTGTGTTTGCAGACCAATTAGGAATCATGGGTGCGCTTAAACTAGCAGCACTTTAACAAACTAGGAAAATATCATGGCATCTCTCAACCCCTTCGCTGGGATTGCAGGGAGTGTCATGGAAGGTCTTGATGACCTGTTCACATCTGATGAAGAGAAGGCGAATGCCACTCTAAAGATAACTGAACTCCTCCAAAAACCCCACAACTTACAAGCGATGGCAAACATCGAAGGTGCTAAACATAGCTCCGTGTTCGTTGCTGGGTGGAGGCCTGCGATAGGGTGGGTATGTGCAATTGGTCTTGGTTACCAGTTCCTTATCCTCCCCTTTGCTGGACTTATCAACGCATTCTATGCACTTCCAGCAGAACTACCCTCTATTCAAGCAGCAGAACTCTCAACACTTGTAATGTCCCTCCTAGGATTAGGTGGACTACGCAGTTATGAGAAAGCTAAAGGACTTACATCATGAGCACAAGCAACCGCTTAGAAGAAATCATGGCAGACCTTCACGCTGAACTAGCTACACAACTGCTAGGTCAAGTACAGGCTGGTGATACATCTGCAAGCATCCTCAACGTAGCCCGTCAGTTCCTCAAGGACAACGGCATTGATGGTGTACCGACCCAAGGCAACCCTTTGGACAATCTTATTCATGCTCTTCCTGACTTCAGTGAAGATGAACTCCCCAGACACTAGGTAACACATGGCACAACCCTCCACTCAGTTGGTAGTAGACGACCCTATCAAACAAGACTTCCGTAAATTCTTATGGATTGTATGGCACACCCTGAATCTCCCAGACCCTACCCCAATCCAGTACGACATGGGAAGCTACCTCCAAATGGGGCCTAGACGTTGTGTCATTGAAGCATTCCGTGGCATCGGTAAGTCATGGATAACTTCAGCCTATGTGGTGTGGTTGTTATATTGTGACCCTCAACACAAGATTCTCGTTGTATCAGCCTCCAAAGAACGTGCTGATGCCTTCTCAACATTTACTAAAAGACTTATCAATGAAATTGAACTACTCGCCCACCTTAGAACTAAAAATGGTCAGCGTGATTCTGTCATTGCTTTTGATGTTGGGCCTAGCTTACCCGACCATTCCCCTTCAGTTAAGTCAGTGGGCATCTCAGGTCAGCTTACAGGTTCACGCGCTCAGACAATAATCGCAGATGACGTGGAAGTTACAAACAACTCCGCTACTCAGACTATGAGAGACAAGTTATCTGAAGCTATCAAAGAGTTTGATGCTGTTCTAAAGCCTAATGGTCGTGTGATTTATCTTGGTACACCTCAGACAGAGATGTCCATATACAACCTCCTGCCAGAACGTGGCTATGAGATACGTGTGTGGCCTGCTAGGTACCCCACAGACAAACAGGCCTCAATGTATCAAGGCAGATTAGCTCCCTTCATAGACCTCCGTAGAGAGAACCAGGGGGGTGCTCCTACTGAGCCTCAACGATTCACCAAAGAAGACCTGATGGAGCGTGAAGCTTCCTATGGTAAGGCTGGATTTGCTCTACAATTCATGTTGGATACTACATTAGCAGATGCTGATAAGTACCCTCTGAAGCTAGCAGATTTGATGGTGACTGCATTGAACCCTAAGAAGGGGTGGGCTGACCTAGCGTGGGCCTCTGGACCTTCTCAGATAGTACAAGATGTCCCTATCGTTGGATTCACAGGTGATAAGTTCTATCGTCCTATGTGGATGTCTGATGACATGTTGGACTTCCAAGGTTCAGTTATGTCCATTGACCCATCTGGTCGTGGTAAGGATGAGACAGCCTATGCTGTTGTGAAGATGTTGAATGGTTACCTGTATGTCACTCGTATAGGTGGCTTCACAGGAGGCTACTCAGACAAGACGTTGACCAATCTAGCTACAGTCGCTAAGCAAGAGTCTGTGAACATGATTATTGTCGAGTCTAACTTCGGTGATGGTATGTATGTGAAGTTACTTACACCCATCCTCAATAGGATTCACAAGGTAGCTATAGAAGAAGTCCGTCACTCCACTCAGAAGGAGTTGAGGATGATAGATACCCTTGAGCCTGTGATGATGCAGCACCGTTTGGTAGTCGATGAGAAGCTCATTAAGGAAGACTATGACAGTGCTCCTGAACCTGCTTACAGTTTGTTCTACCAGATGACCAGACTTACCAGAGATAGAGGCGCAATCATTCATGATGACCGCTTGGATGCTCTGGCTATGGCTGTTGCCTACTGGACTGAACAGATGGACGCTGATAGTGAGTCGATGGCTAGCATTCAGAAGGCTGAAGCTTTCTCTAGAGAGATTGAGAAGTTCATGGACCAAGCTGTAGGACAGAAACCTAGGGCTGTGACGTGGATGTAATCAGCGTTGTGGACTATATTAGTAAAAACTTAATATCAAAGGTTGCACTAAGGGGGAACCCCTGAGAAGGGGATGGACTAATCTCTGAGATATGATGTTTGAGGTATTAATCTACAACACCATAGCTCTGAGTTCATCTCTAACATTCTCTTGGTATAGTCCGACAGCTATCCTTTATGTAGCTCCTCAAGATATCCTTTATGTGTGTGCTATTTGATTTCTACTTGATGTCTATGGGATGTTCCGCATGAGTTCTTTGGGATGTTCCAACTTTTGTTTTGGCGAAAAACTATGAGGCCCCAATTACGTATAGGGACGGCCCGAAATCCCCCTTGGCCCTATCAAAAGACAAGTCAAGACTCTTTCATTTGTCCTAATCATTTTCCTAATGGCTCTGCAGGGCCTGCCATGGCTGAATCAATAAGAGGTAACCAGCCTTTATTGCCATTATAAAGGGTTCAATTGGCTATCTATTGAGGTCCTATTGACTATCTATAATGGTGCTGTCTGTTTTCTCCATCTACTTACACTTTTCCGTTTTTGTTTTTCTCATTGAACAACCTATTGACAACCTATTGAACTCCAACTGAACTCCAAACATCCACCAACATCTACCAACATCCTATTGATTCCCTATTGAATTAGGTTTATTTGACACTTATTTGCAGTTCAGCATCGAAATAAGTTGCAATCCTCAAACCATTCACTATAGTTAGTTGCAGTACCGAGGCGGCTGCAGTGCTGAATCGGACCAACCCACTTATATAGGTAATAACAAAATGAACGATATGACCCAATTACAGTTTGCTCACTCTCTTAAGATGCCTTTAAGCACTGGCACTGTCTGCACTCCATATGATAGCCGCATGATTGATAAGCGGCTGGAGCTTCAAGGCAGAATTGCAGCTAGGACAAAACGACAGCTTAAGATTAGAACCAAGTTAAACCTGAACCACAAGCCATTGAAGCAAGACAGCATAAACTTTGGTATCACCATTGCAGTTTTTGTTTCAACCATCTGCATGGCTGGCTTGTTAGTCACTCCATTTTTAATCAACGCTGCAGCATAAAAGGAATCAACACCATGAACATAATTACAATCACACAATTGAATGCATCCACACCACGTCCTGTGACGGTCCATTATAAAGGCCTTGAGTTTATCGTTTCTGATTCCATCCGTTGGAGCACCTATAGAGTAACTAACATGGACGGCAATGACGCTCAAGAATACAACTCTATAGCAGATGTTAAGGATTGGGTTCGGTTGGTCCATGCTGCCAGCATTGAAGAAGCTGACACCGCCACTGAGTTTGGTCAAATGCAGAAGCATGCAGAATCAATGGGTGCAATCTTGTGCCTGACTTCAATGGGTCAAAATGGCCATGACACTGTAGTTCTTGCGGTTTGGCGTGGTGAGTACGTGACGTGGAAGTTCTTTAATGGAGCGTTTCACCACGGTTGGTATTGTCAGAAGGACACTGTACAAGCCCGTGCCGACTTCTATAAACGTGCTCAGTCTTAAGCAACCCACACAAACAACACACTTAAAAGGAATCACCACCATGAACATGATTGCAACCAGTACCATGACAGACATTGCAAAGGCCTGCATGATTTTTGCAGATTCAACCAGCGGAATCAAAAAGGATGCTATAGACTTTATTACAGGGTCAAAGCGAGGCTTAAAGCAAGCCCGTGCTTTTATCGGGCTATCACAAAATAACAAAATGCCAGCGTTCACCCTAGCTATACCAGCCCGTGAAAGCTGCCCTAGAGGTGGCAAATTGAGCTTGATTAAAGGCACCGTTTGCTTTGATTGTTATGCAGTCAAGGGCCACGATGGAATGCAACCAGCTAAGACGGCAAAGCAACGCAGATGGGACCTAATCAAGCTAGCCCTTGAATCTGAGCACATAGACTATTTGTGGCTTGCTGCCTTTGTTATCTGCATGGAAAAAGAGACTTATTTCAGGTGGCACAGCGCAGGTGATTTGTTTAGTGCCGAATATGTCCAACTAATCAAGACAGCCATTGAACTGACACCACACGTCAAGCACTGGATACCAACAAAGGAACCAATCCTTGCACGTCCTTTGCTAGGCCTTGCCAATTGTGTAACCCGTTTATCAGATGACATGGTGAACCAGTCAAAGAACAAGTTTAAGGGCCTTACAAGTGGCGTCCACACTCCAGACAATGGCGGTCGCGGTCAAGCTTGCCCTGCCAGTGAAAAGACACAAGACGGGTGCCAAGATTGCCGCGCTTGTTGGTCTGCAGATGTTCAACACGTTAGCTACAAACAGCACTAATACTTTCAATACAGGGGATTTAACAGCATGGAACACATCACATTTTTGCCACACACATACCCACTTTTAGCGGTACTTGGTTTGATTGTCCTAGGGGGCGTTGTAGGGGGCCTAGTCTGCATCTTTGCACCAACTCCAAAGCCTTAGATGGGTTCAATTTAAGCGCCTTAGAAGGGCGTTTATGTAGACCTCAACAAGCACAACAAAAGGAAGTAAACATCATGGCAAAGTATCAAAAAACTGTAGACATTTGGGCCGCTACCTATTCGGAGCGCGAAGCCCTGCAGGTTGGGCAATGGATAACTGCAGGCCCTAACGGTGCCCGTGGAATTTGGCTCGGTATCACGTCAACCAAATCATGTGTTGCTGCATGGGTGGGGAACATGGAACGAAACAAAAACCCTGCCAAATATCTAGCCAATTTAAGCGCCTACGCCAAACGATAACCAAGGAACAACATCATGCAAATTTATCTACCATCAGCCTATAAATGCATCGCCATATGGGGGCGCAATTTGGGCAGCTTTTCCAGTTATATCAGCAATGAGCAACGCAAGGCATCAGAGCAAGGCGCACCGCTTACAGCAATTTACCAGCGTAGAAACGAGTGGGTAGTGGCTGAGGATATTGAAAACACAGTTCTTAAAGATGAAATACTAAAAAAGCTAGCACGCCTAGCTGCAGGAGCATAAACATCATGGCAATTAATAAATACCAGCGTCTACTTAAGACATCCCAGAAACTAGGGGAGACAAGCGACTGCAGCGTCATGGCTTTGGCTATCGCTGGTCAAGTCACCTACCCACAAGCACGGGCCGCGCTTAAAGTGTTTGGGCGCAAAAAGGGCCAAGGTGTTTACGATACACAGATACTAAACGCAGCCCATAAGCTAGGGATTGGTACTCGCAGATTCTACCCTAAGACAGACAAGGGAAATCTATTCACAGCCCGTTCAATTGGCAAGGTATATCCAAAAGGCCACTACATTGTGAGCTACAGCGGACACGTAGCAGCCATGGTAAACGGTGAGGTTTTGGATTGGACGGCAGACAAAGCACACAAGGTATTGAATGTTTGGGAAATGGCAAAGGGTGGGGTGATGAAATGAGCAGATACGAACAGCAAAAGCGACTTAGATTGTCCATTGAACGCGCGCTAGGCCTCAAGGCGATAGATGCAGGTGAGGCTATGACATTAAACCACCATTACGCAATGGGACGCAGGGCAGCTAGCAGGTACACAAGCAACGAGGCACGGGTTCTGATAGCAGACATAGCTCGGAGGGTCAGAACAGCGTAATGGGTCCACTTAAAGCGCCTCAACATAGGGGGCGTTTTTGGGGGGTTCAATACTGAGCCAACACAAAACAAAACAGCACAAGGGGACGGTATATGGAATTTGACATTTTAGATTTGATTGATTTGATTGAAAATCAAGATTACTGCGCTATAGGGCAGCTTTATGGTGCGTACAAGACTATTGGCTGTATGCAATAGGTTTCAATAATGAGTATAATTCAAATCACCAGCGTTTTAATAATAATCAGTATTAAGCGACCAAGGGAAATAGACTATCAAAAGATTGTTTAATATCAGTATTTTCGGAATTTTCGAGGTGGAATTGACGCCATCTCATTATTTATTTTTAAGAATAGCTAAGGTAGAATTTATTATTGAATGGGGACAATATGCCCTATTTACTAAAAACGACCTAAAAGCACTGGATAAAAAGGCGTACTAAATATGACAATTTTTAGCATAGCATCCAAAATAAACTGTCGAATGATGGCATGGATGCGAGAATCAAACTGGCCCATCTGGTTTTGGATGGTCGATGCAAACTCAGATTTATTAGGGCGTGGCGACCTTTACATAACACCATACTTTTGGCACTGCCAATATAATCTCGGTGTTGGAACACAATATTTAATTATAGAAGGTGAATAGTATGGATACAATTGAACAGAAAACACTCGCAGGTCTTGCAGGGGCATTGGCAAATTTCAACGAATTATATGTCGAAATGACAGCCATGCAGATGCGTGTATTTATAGTAGTTGCTAGACGTGGCTCAGTGACAGGGCGCGAGATTTGCAATGCTATGAACACAACAGGTTCAAATGTTAGCAGGTGTGTAGCTGCACTATCTGACATCACAGTGGCAAGGCGTAAAGTCGAACCGCTAAACCTTGTTGAACTGACAACCGACCCTTTAGACAGGCGAGTGCGTTATGTCCAACTTACCGAGAAGGGCAAAGCTTTTGCCAAGCAACTTACTTCTCATTTTAATTAGGAGACAGGATTATGTCTATCTATCAAAAAGCAACAGGCTGGCAGATAAAAGTAATGCGTGACGGTCACCGTTTCGTTGATTTTGTCAAAGGCCTAGACCTACATGCAGAGGCAGTCGCTATTGAAGCGCAGGCCATTGCAGATATGGCACGGGGTCTTAGGCCTGTCGGTGGGCAGTTACGCCACGGCACAAGTCTAACCCTGCAGCTAGCCTATGATGAAACGTGGGAGCACAAGTGGGCCTATCAGAGCAACGACTACCAGACCAAAGTGGTTCAGTACTGGAAGTCGATTGAGCAGTTCTTTATTAAGCAGGAAAAAGCACACCGCTTAGAAGATGTTGATACAATGATGATTGATTCTTACATCAGGCATTTGCGTAACAAGGGTAACAAGCCCAAAACCATCAACAACAAGCTAACCTGCCTATCCTCAATGCTTAAGCACATGGCCCACACAGGACGCTTGAAGCACCCACCCATCATCCAATGGGAAAGCATCGGGGACAACTCACGCATGCGCTACTACAGCCCTGTGGAAGAGAGCAACCTGATAGGCCTTGCAGGTGATATGGACTTCCATTGTTCATCTATCAATGACCTGCTTGTGGATTTCATTGTAGTGTTATTTGACACTGGCATGAGGCCTTGGCGTGAAGCTCACAGCTTCCATTGTGATTGGATTAAGCACGATGTAAACGGAAGCCCAGTGATACGCATACCGAAGGCTTATAGCAAGACCAAGAAGTCACGGGATATCCCAATGACTGACCGAGTAAAGCGCATCCTTATGAAGCGTTCACAGTGGCAGACTGCTGACCACCAGCCGTTTGCTAAGCTCGACTATAAGTGGCACTGTACGCGCTTCTGGAATGAGCTAGTAAGGCCTGTGATGAACTGGACAGACGAGGAAGTTTGGTACGGCATGCGCCACACCTTTGCCACTCGTTTAGTTGAGGCAGACGTTAACCTTAAGATTGTCCAGCAGCTAATGGGACACAGCAACATCACACAAACAGCACGTTATGCAAAAGTCACAGACAGTGCCTTGCAGTCAGGCATAACAGCCCTCCAAATGATGGACAAAGGGCAGGACAAATTGTCTCCAAATGAGTTACCAAATGGTATTCAGCAAGCACTAAGTGCCTGATATATCTACGAATTCTATGAGAAGGTCGAGCAAATTAAGGGTTCGAATCCTCTCGGGCGCGCCATTTTCACAGTCTCTTTTAGGGACAGGCGCAAAGAATTCACTAAGATATATTCCTAGGCTACATCACTGATACAGGTGGTGTGGCCTTTCTTTGGCTACCGTTTACCAGTACTGAAACTAATTCAGAGCAAATTAAGGAGCACAATAAGTAGGACAAATGAGGTCCAAATGAGGACAAATCGTATATTAGTAAAAGCTTAATATCAAAGGTTGCACTATGGCCCAAAGGGTCATGCCAGAGCGTATAGCTGTGGTTAAAAGGTTTCAGCATTGAAACAAAACACAACAGAAAGGAAGTTCAAATGAACCAAGTCGAAGATACAGTTGTAACAGGTGATTACTTGATGGATGCCCAGCTACTCATTGAGAAAAGAATGAGGGATGTTGGTGTTGAGAGAGTAGCTAAACAGATAGACAAACAGAAGGGACAAAGGGGTGAATCTGGGACCCAGTATGGTCAAGCTATGTTGACTCATGGCCTAGCTAAATTTGCAGAGGGTATCACTGAGTACATGGAAGGGGACCTAGGCCGTGGTGGTCGTGGTGGGTCAGTCCGTAAGTTATTAAAGGGGGGTGATGCCAACGTCATGGGCTTTGTGTTTATGAAGTTCATTATCAACGGAATCAGTATCAAGTATGGGACATTACAATCAATAGTAAAGAAGGCAGCAGAACAGGTTGAGGATGAATTCAGATTAGCTGACCTCCGCAAGCAAGATGCCCAGTTATGGAAACGATTGGTTGATGCTTCTAACCGTAAAGAGGGACACTGGAAGCGCACTGTAATCATCAATGCAATGAACGATGAAACGGGTAAGGGGACCATCAATAACTGGGAATCTTGGACAGCAGCACAACTAATGTCCATAGGTTCTAAGCTACTCACCATCCTCATGGAGACTGTTGGTTTAGTCCAGATTACAACCGAGTCTAAGGGCAAGCACAACACCGTTAAGAGGTTGGTTGCTACACCTGAGACATTGGTATGGATTGAAGAGAGATGCTCTCGTATAGGCCTTACAGCCCCTCAGTATAAGCCTCTGGTTATCCAGCCTAGGGATTGGAGTTATGAGAACTTATCAGGTGGTATTTACTACTCACATTACTGCAGACCTGTCCGTTTTGTTAAGACCAACAACAACAATTACATGGATGAACTCAAGCATGCTGATATTGATGTTGTCCTTCACGGTGTTAATGCAATGCAGCGCACAGCTTGGTCAGTAAACAAGGATATCCTCAACTTGGTTAATGAGTTATGGGATGCTGGTGTTGAGTGGTGTCCGTCTATCCCACCTCGTTGGAATGAGACTGAGATATTAGCTGAAGACTTTGAGCTAGAAAGCAAGCAACAATGGGCAGCATTCTATAAAGAAAAGAACAGGATTGATGCAGCAAACAGAGAGAGTGCAGCCAAGCGAATCTCTTTCAGCAGCACAATGGCAACCGCTGAAGAATTCTCTGAGTTTGATGAGTTCTTCTTTGGTTACAACCTTGACTTTCGTGGACGTGTCTATGCGGTTTCAGCATACAATGGGATGGGACCCGATGAAATGAAAGCCACCCTCCAGTTTGCTAATGGCAAGCCTCTTGGTAAGACAGGGTGGCGTTGGTTGGCAATTCAGTTAGCTAATACAGGTGGGTTTGACAAGATTGATAAGGACACTCTTGAAGCACGGGTTCAATGGGTAATGGACAACGAACATTGGATTATGCAGTGTGTTGAGAATCCATTTGAGCACCGTCAATGGGTTGATGCTGACAAACCTCTGCAATTCATGGCTGCTGCTATGGAATGGAAGGGATTCCTTGAGCAAGGGGACGCATTCGTGAGTCACATACCAATCGCACTTGATGGCAGTGCTAGCGGTTTGCAGCACCTCAGTATGGCAACTAAGTGTGCCAGTACAGCGTTGAACGTGAACCTTCTACCTGTTGATAAGCCTATGGACCTGTACCAGATTGTTGCAGACAAGGTTGTTGAGCAGCTACGCAAGGACAGTGAGCAGCCCTTCGAACATTGGGGTCCAGCTATCAAGAACAACATGGGCGTGAGGGTCCCAAATTACACGGAGCTAGCACTTGAATGGTTGAAGCATGGCTTTGGTAGGAGTCACTCGAAAAGGTCTTGTATGACATATTCTTACGGCTCAAAGCAGTACGGATTCAAGGAACAAATCCAGACTGACATCATGCATCCATTGATGCGAGAGTGTAACAAGACAGGTCAGGAATTCCCGTTCAGTTATGACAACGGATACCGTGCCTCTAGCTACATCGCTCGTCTACTTTGGGATGCTGTTGTTGATTCAGTTAAACGCCCAGCCGTATTAATGGAGTGGTTAACAGATGCAGCCAGCAAGGTAGCAAAAGAGAAGTTTGAGATGCCTGATGGAGCACTTCATGCAATGCCTGTCCGATGGACAACACCTCTAGGATTCCCTGTGGTGCAGTCTTACTACGACACCAACCCTAGGCGTGTGAAGACTTCAATCAATGGTGCTCTTGTTTACCTGACCTTGAAGGAATCAACTGACCAGATATGCACACGCAAGTCTGCTCAAGCGATGGCCCCTAACACCGTCCATTCTTGGGACGCGAGTCACCTTATCCTCACAGTGTCTCGCTCTGCTGATGTAGGCATTGGTAGTTTCTCTCAAATTCATGACTCATTCGCCACACATGCAGCAGATAGTGACGAGTACTGGCACATCATTAGAGATTCGCTAGTGGAGATGTATGAGGCAGGTGATATTGTCCACGCTCTCTACTTAGAGATGCGCGCACAGATGAAGCCTGAGAATCGTGAGGACATTCCACTACCACCTAGTAAAGGCACATTGGACCTAGCTTCTACAGCCGAGGCCCGTTATTCTTTTGCCTAATACTTTCAGTACTGCATCAGGTGCAGCCTAGCAATTAGCAAAGGTTGCACTATCACAGTAAGCAAACCGCCCCTCGTCAAACAGGGGCTTTTTTATGGAGAAGGAATTTGGAACCAGAAACTTTTGAACAGATTCAAGCCGCATTGCTTTTAGCAAACGGTGACCCTTTACCAGTAGACCTTGCGTTCGCCTTAGCAGCCCAAGGAGTAATTCTTGATGAGTTCATTCGGACTCACATTATTTAAACCCAACGCATATCTATATGCACCTGACAACTAGGATAACTATGTCAAACAAAATACCTCAAATCGTAACACCTGAAGGCCGCACTGAATGGCTTAAGTGCTTCACCCCAGATTATAAATTCTCAGATAATGGGGAGTTTGGTTGTACCTTGAACATTGAGAATGCACAGGCTCAGCCTCTGATGGCTCAGCTTGATGCGTTCATGGAGAAGGCTATTGCTGACGCTGTGGAAGAGACAGGCAAGCCCAAGGCTAAAATCAAAACCAACCCACCTTACATCATTGATGAAGAGACAGGTGATGTGTCGTTCAAGTTCAAGCTTAAGGCATTGGTTAATGCCCGTGATGGTGACTTCACTCAGAAGCCTATCGTGATTGATTCACAGAAGAAGCCTATCACTACTGAGGTCCCAACGTGGAATGGCAGTCGTGTACGTATTGGCTTCCAACCTATCACCTACTACACAGGTCTGGTTGGTGCTGGTGTCTCACTACGCATGAAGACTGTTCAGCTTATTGAAGCATTGGATGCAACCTCTGCACCTGCTGTTTCTTCAGCCGCTGTTGCTGGCTTCGATGTTGAAGATGGTTTCGAGTACACACCACCTGCACCGCATGGCGCTACCTCTGAACAGTCTCTCAATAAAGAGCTAGAAGAAGCAGGTGAGTATGACGACATCCCGTTCTAAAGATTACTTCGTTGGTCTTAAGTATGGGTTCCGTTCTGGATTAGAGAAGAGGGTTGCTGACGAGCTAACAACTCAAGGCATCCCCTTCACCTATGAAGAATTGAAGATTGAATACACACGCCCTGCACGTCAATCCAAGTACACCCCTGACTTTGTAATCGGAACCATGATTATAGAGTTGAAAGGGAGGTTCATGACTGACGATAGGCAGAAGCATCTACTTATTAAAAACCAACACCCTCATCTGGACATTCGTTTTGTGTTCAGCAATCCAAACCAAAGAATCTCAAAGGCTTCCAAAACTACATACGCTATGTGGTGTGAGAAGCATGGGTTCCAATTCGCTAAGGGGAGTATCCCTCATTCATGGCTAACAGAAGCAGTACGGACTACATAGTAATCCACTGCACAGCAACAAAACCCTCAATGGACATAGGCTTCACTGAGGTTGACGCATGGCATCGCCATCGCGGATTCCTTGGTTGTGGTTATCAGATAATTATTAAACGTGATGGGACCCTAGAAGAGGGCAGGCCAATAGACGCTGTTGGCGCTCACGCACGGGGCTTTAATCACAAAAGTATTGGCATCGCATTAGTCGGTGGCGTTACTGAAGATGATGTCAAAGTATCTGAGAACAACTTCACACCTGAACAGTTCAGCACCCTTGCTGATGTAGTAACAACCCTCCAACTCACTTACCCAACCGCTGAAGTTCTAGGACATCGGGACCTTCCTGATGTGCAGAAAGACTGTCCATCGTTTGATGTACGAGAGTGGCTCAGCTAAAGGGCTAGAGCAAAGGTTGCACCATCACGGTAAGTAAACCGTATGCCCTCTTCGGGGGGCCATCATTCCTATATATGAACTCAACTATCGAGAGAAAAATTATGACTCAATCACAAACTGTACTTAACCACCTAACCAACAACCGCAAGCTTACCTCTATCGAAGCCATTGGATTGTATGGAATCACACGACTAGCTGCTGTGGTCCACCTCCTTAAGAAGCAGGGGTTTGAAATCACGGCTGAGCGAAAAGATGGCGCACGGGCTACCTACTCTGAATACCGCTTAGGCTGGTAACCATGAGTAAGCCCCGTGACCAAGATGATAGCCCGATGATTGGACGTGAGAGTTGCCCTAGCTGTAACTCACGCGACAACTTAGCACGCTATGCATCTGGCAGAGCTTACTGCTTCTCCCTTACCTGCAACCACATGGAGTGGCCTGCAGAGGGGGAGAATATTCAAACTGTTAGGAGTAGTACACGCATGGCAAGTAACTTAATTGATGGTGAGATTCGTTCACTGCGACATAGAGGTATCTCTGAAGAGACAGCCCGTCACTATGGATACAAAGTAGGCTCACACAATGGACAACCTGTTCACATCACACCACTCCACAACACTGAAGGTAAGCTGGTCGCACAACAACTACGTTACCAAGACAAGGGGTCCTTCCCCATCCTCGGTGACTTCAGCAAGATGCCAATGTTTGGCACTCAATTATTTTCATCAGGTAAGAAGATAGTAATTTGCGAAGGCGCGCTTGATGCGATGGCTGTGTCTCAGGTCCAAGATAATAAGTGGCCTGTAATCTCTGTGCCAAATGGTGCAGCAGGTGCAGCTAAATCCATTGCTGCCAACATGAGTTACTTCAAAGAATTCCAAGAAATTATCCTCCTTATGGATGGAGATGAGGCAGGAGAAGAGGCAGCGAAAGCGTGTGCTCCACTGTTTGAAGCAGGCAAGGTAAAGATAGGTAACATCAACGGATTCAAGGATGCTAACGAAGCATTACTAGCAGGCAAACATCGTCTAATCATGGACGCAATCTGGAACGCTAAGACGTACAGACCTGATGGTATCGTAAGCCTCAAGGACATTCGCTCTGCGCTAGACAAACCTGTCGAGTGGGGCAAGCCTTGGTTCCTTGAGACTCTCAACCGTAAGACCTATGGACGTAGGTACGGTGAAGTCTATTGTCTAGGTGCAGGTACTGGTGTAGGCAAGACTGACTTCATGACACAGCAAATCATCTACGATATGCAAGTGTTGAAGGAGAAGGTTGGTGTGTTCTTCCTAGAGCAAATGCCAGTTGAGACTGCCATCCGTTTAGCAGGCAAGCATGCAGGCAAGATGTTCCATATCCCTGATGGTGATTGGACAGAAGAACAGCGTGTTGAAGCCATTAATACTCTTGAAGAGTCAGACATGATTCGCCTCTACGATTCCTTTGGGGTCTGTGAGTGGGATGTTGTCAAAGCTAACATTGAGTACATGTACCACGCTGATGGTATCCGTCTGTTCTACATCGACCACCTCACTGCACTAGCCACAGGGCAGGGTACTGATGAGCGTATCGAATTGGAACGCATCACCTCTGACGTAGCTAAAATTTCTAAGCGTCTAGGCATCATCATCACAATGGTATCTCACCTCGCTACACCTGAAGGCAAACCTCATGAAGAGGGTGGTCGTGTGTCAATCAGACACTTCAAAGGCAGTCGAGCTATCGGTTTCTGGTGTCACTTCATGTTTGGCATGGAGCGTAACCAACAAGCTGAAGACATTAAAGAAAGACAGACAACTACATTCCGTGTCCTGAAAGATAGATACACAGGGCAATCCACGGGAATGACAATTCCACTTAACTACAATCAAGAAACTGGGCATCTCTATGAGCAGACTGTGTTTGACACAGCCCCTCTTCATGATGTGAACGCAGCTTTCTAAATAGGTAACTCAAATGTTTAACCCATTCCGCAAGAAGACCACCCCAACAAAAGCTCCATCTGAGCAGACCCATGCAGTCCACCATCCCTTTCATCGCAAGGTTGTGGTGATTGGTGAGGATGATGGTGCCAAGGTTTATAAGAACCTAGCTGCTGCAAGCAGAGCCACTGGTCTATCAACGGCAAGCCTTCACCGTCTGTGCTCTGAACGTGCTGATGAAGTCAAAGGATTCCGTGCCACCTTTATAGTTAGCTAGAGAGAAATAAGTATGAAACTCATTGTCGATATTGAAACGAACGGACTGCTGGATGAACTCACATGTATCCATTGCATCGTAGCTAAAGATGTTGACACAGGTGAGGTTCATTCCTTTAGACCTAACGAGATAGGCAAGGGCATCAAGCTACTTGAATCTGCTGAGTTGTTAATAGCTCACAACGGAATTAAGTTTGATGTTCCTGCTATCAAAAAGTTACACCCTAACTTCAAATCACCCTCAGTCCTAGACACGTTGGTGTGTGTCAGATTGGTTTGGTCCAGCATTAAAGAAGACGATGCAGAAAGGCTCGTCAACATGCCAGAGTTCCCTCGTAAGATGTATGGGTCCCACTCACTTAAGGCATGGGGTTACCGCTTAGGTATTCTCAAAGGAGACTACGCAGACCAAGAAGCAGCGTGGGATGTTTACTCTGAAGAGATGCTTGAGTACTGCCAGCAAGACGTTGAAGTCACTGCTGTTTTGTATGAAGCAATAATTAAACAGGCCTATAGTGAACAAGCCTTAGAACTTGAACACCAAGTGGCTTGGATTATGGCGAAGCAAGAGCGCAATGGCTTTGTGTTTGATGAAGAGAAGGCTGGTGTTCTGTACCTTGACCTCTCTGCTACGCGCACTGACATTCGTTCTAAGCTAGATGGATTGTTCGCACCTTGGATAATTGCTGATTCAATCAAAGTGCCTTGTCGCACAGTCAATTATAAAGATGTGACCCGTGCATCAATAGTCAAGGACTGTGCCTACACGCCCATCAAAATCATGGAGTTCAATCCATCATCCCGTGCTCACATTGCAGACCGACTAACCAAGGTACGTGGTTGGAAACCTAAAGAGTTCACCAAAGGTGGGCAAGCTAAGGTCGATGAATCTACGCTGACAGGACTCCCCTTCCCTGAAGCTAAGGTCATGGCTGAATACTTCATGCTGCAGAAGCGTATCGCTCAGCTATCTGATGGTTCTCAAGGTTGGATGAAGAACGTAGTGGATGGAAAGATTCACGGTTCAGTCAATCCCAATGGTGCTGTAACTGGGCGTGCTACACATGCCTACCCCAACATCGCCCAAGTGCCCTCACTGTCTGCTCCATATGGACGTGAGTGTCGTGAGCTATTCACCGTCCCTAAAGGATGGAAGCTCATGGGCGCTGACGCTTCTGGCCTCGAGTTGAGATGCTTAGGGCATTTCATGGCTGCATATGATGGTGGTGCTTACGTGAAGGAGTTACTTGAAGGTGACATCCACACTGCTAACCAAATCGCTGCAGGCTTAGCTTCACGCGATGCTGCAAAACGCTTCATCTATTGTTATTTATATGGTGGAGGTGACCAGTTAGTAGGTGAGCTATTGGGTGGTGGACGCAAGATGGGCAAGGCCGCTAAGGAAAGATTCTTAGCAATGACCCCTGCACTTGCCAAGTTACGTGAGCAGGTGATGTCAAGTTCAAAGCGTGGGTTCATCTACGGGTTAGACCGAAGACGTATCCATATTCGAAGTGAGCACTCAGCATTAAATGCGTTGCTCCAAAGTGCTGGAGGAATAATTTGTAAGCAGTGGCTGGTCCAGTTTGTTGAGGCAATGGAAGCTGCAGGATTTAAGCATGGATGGGATGGAGACTTTGCTATGTCAGCATGGGTACACGATGAAATCCAAGTAGCCTGCAGAGAAGACATAGCCCAGCAAGTAGGTGATATAGCTGTCGCTTCAATCAGAGAAGTCACCAGTATATTCAACTTTAAATGTCCATTAGATGGAGAATTCAATGTCGGAGATAACTGGGCTGACACTCACTAAGGTGATTAGCCACGCCTATACAAACCCCTTCACCACACGCAGTGACTTTGCCAGAACTAATGCTGAGCTTATCGCTGTGTGTGCGTGTGAAGGTTTCATATCAACACGAACCGTAGGCACTGAACAATTTGGAAGACGCTGGCATATCACTGTCATGGGTCTAATCCGTCTACGTGAAACAGAAGAGAAAGATAATGACCAAAGCAATAAGTGAAGCCACTGGACTCCCTATTCAAACAGGTGTCGTTAGTGATGCCTACCGTGATGGCTGGGATGGGCTGTTCAAGGACCGAGTGAAGCTAGGGGTCAGTCCCCATACTGAGGTGACTAATATCGACTGCAGGAAGGTGACCACCAGCGCCACTTACTTTGCTTCTCTAGAGAGAGACAGCCATCTTCTTGCATGTCTTGATGCCTGCGGTGTCTGTGATTGGGAAGGCTATTCTGAAGCTAATCAAATGTATGAACAGGAATGTGAAGTATGAAGGCTGAGTACATAGACCACATGGGTACTGATGCCTCTGTTGTACGTGCTGCGCGTGTTTCCTTTGCCGCAGATGCTACTGAGTTTAATGCAGAGAATGACACAGGTTTAATCAACTACCTTGCCACACACAATCACTGGACTCCCTTTGCTCACACCTCTGTGACCCTCCGCATGAAAGCGCCCGTGCCTATCCGCACCCAATGCTTTAAGCACAAGGTTGGGTTCTCAGAGAACGAAGAGTCGCGCAGGTATATCAGTGGAAAGCCTAGCTTCTACACCCCTGACCAGTTCCGTAAGGGACCCACAGGTGGAGCCAAGCAAGGCAGTAGTGGACCTATGCACGTTGTTGGTAATCGCTACTGGAAGAGACACTTCCAAACTGTCTACAACATGTGCCTTGAGTCCTATGACACAGCAATAGCTGGAGGTATGTGTCCTGAACAAGCACGTTTCTTGTTGCCTCAAGGTACTGAGGTGTCTTGGTATTGGACAGGCAATGTTGCGTCCTTTGCTAGGTTCTATAAGCAACGCACTGACCCTCACGCTCAAGTAGAAATACAAGAGCTAGCTAGGGAAGTGGACAATCTTATCCGTCCTTTATATCCAGTAAGCTGGGAGGCTTTAACAAATGATTGAAACATTAATGATGGTACTTGTGTGCCTAGGATTTGTAGTCGTATCTCTAGCCTTAGCCTTTAGCTTTGCTATGAATGCCTACCTAGATTACATGGAAGCCTCTGCAGCTATTGAACATGGTATCCGCATAGTCACTGAACGTAACTCTAAAGAAGAGGAATCATATGACGACCCTACTTATTGATGCTGACATCCTTGCATTCCAAGCAGCAGCAGCCACTGAGGTTCCTACCAAATGGGACCACGATATGTGGACACTCCACGCATCTGAAGAGGATGGGCAACGCCACATCAACCGTGCATTAAAAGCCATAACCACGGCAACAGGATGCACTAAGATGCGCTTGTTCCTGACAGGCAAAGAGAACTTCCGCTACGACATTCTTGAATCCTACAAAGGTAATCGTAAAGATACCCGTAAGCCTATGACTCTAGGTGCGTTGAAGCAGTGGATGATTGTTGAAGGCGATGCTGAGTTACTAGAACCATTTGAAGCTGATGACTTGATTGGCATTGCAGCTACTGCTGACACAGACACAATCGTTGTATCTGAAGATAAAGACTTCTTATGTGTGCCTTGTCACCTGTACAACCCTCGTCACAAAGACAGGGGTGTGGTTCATGTAACCCTGCCTATGGCTGACCGCTACTTCTACTATCAAGTTCTGATAGGTGATTCCTCTGACAACTACAAAGGCTGTCCCCAAGTTGGACCAGTGAAAGCTGAGAAGATTCTTGATGCTGCTGAGTTGGACTATTGGCCTCATGTTCTTGCTGCATTTGAGAAGGCTGGCCTAGGTCTTGAAGAAGCCTTAGTCCAAGCGCGCTGTGCTCGTATCCTCCGTACTGAAGACCTCAACCCTGACAACATGGAACCCCCATTATGGAACCCACCCCGTATATAGGAACTGAACGCCAAGAAGGTGGTGACCACTACACTCACCCCATCCAGCCTATCGAATACATCATGAAGAATGAACTGGACTTCATCGCTGGCAACATCGTGAAGTACGCAACTCGCGCTCCCCACAAAGGCCAGTTTGAATCTGATGTTAAAAAGATAATCCACTACGCAGAGCTATGGCTTGAACTCCAACACCAGAAGTATGACTGAGAAATAAATATGATTATAAAATTTTACACAGAAGGGTGCATGCCCTGTAAAGCAGTGAGCACTGTACTGAACCATGCAGAAGTGGACTATGAAGAAGTTGATATTGCTAAGGACATTGCATCAGCTATTAAATATAGAGTGCGGAGTGTTCCCACTGTACTTAACACTGAAACTGGTGCCACCTTAATTGGTTTCAAAGGTATCAGAGAAACAACGGAGTGGGTCAATGACAATTGTAGTTGATTACTCTCGTAACGAATTGCTATCTGAGCAAGCCTTCACCTTACTCTCTGACTACTACTGTCGTGAAGGTGAAGACCCTCAAGATGCTTATGCACGTGCTGCTACAGCATTCTGTCGTAACGACTACGACTTAGCCCAACGCATATATGACTACGCCAGTAAAGGCTGGTTCATGTTTAGCTCCCCCATCTTATCTAACGCACCTGCACAAGGAGAGAAGGTCCGTGGACTTCCCATTAGTTGTTTCCTTAGTTATGTCCCTGACACCCTTGATGGTCTTATTTCCCACACTACCGAGCTACGTTGGCTCAGTGTCAAAGGCGGTGGAGTCGGAGGCCATTGGTCTGATATACGCAGTGTTAGTGATGTTGCTCCTAGCCCTATACCATTCCTAAAGACTGTCGATTCTGACATGACTGCCTACAGACAGGGCAAGACTCGCAAGGGTTCTTACGCTGCCTACATGGACATCTCACATCCAGACATCGTTGAGTTCATCAACATCCGTGTGCCTACAGGTGGTGACCCTAATCGTAAGGCGTTCAATATTCACAACGCTGTGAACATCCCTGATTCATTCATGGATGCTGTGAATGCTAATGCGACTTGGGATTTGATTGACCCTGCTGATAATACAGTGCGTGACTCAATGCCTGCCCGTGAACTATGGGAACGCTTAATTGAAACACGCTTCCGTACAGGTGAGCCTTACCTTAACTTCATTGATGAAGCTAACAGGCATCTACCACCAGCCATGAAAGAGAAAGGCTTATCCATTCATGGGTCCAACCTGTGCAATGAGATACACCTGCCAACGTCTGAAGACC
>Ga0209384_1000140_pt1 | contig 50002 bp, 52 predicted proteins | sample CoawatmetaG05DNA_FD_187511 | JGI IMG/M metagenome (GOLD analysis project Ga0209384, IMG submission 187511) | Marine microbial communities from the West Antarctic Peninsula - Coastal water metaG058-DNA (SPAdes) (version 2) | ecosystem: Environmental > Aquatic > Marine > Coastal ... | reverse complement strand
AAGGCAATAAAGTTATTGGATGGGTTGGCGCATTATCTCCAAAACTTCAAAAAACTTTATCAATGCCAAACTCTTTTCTTTTTGAGATTAATCAGAAGGAGATTGAGCAGGGTGAAATTTCATGCTATGAGCCTTTTTCATCTTTTCAAGCATCCCAACGGGATATAGCAATAGTAGTGTCGCAAGAGGTTACTGCAGATCAACTCATCAATTCAATTAGGTCTCTAAAACAAGACGATCTTGTTGATGTTAACTTGTTTGATGTTTATGAAGGTGAGCATATTGATGAGGGTAGTAAGAGCATCGCTTTGAACCTTACCTATCAATCGATAGAAGTTACATTAACTGATGAACAACTAGCCGAAAAAGTTAGTAAAATAGTGGCTCATTTAGAATCAAAATTTTCTGCTAAACTTAGATAAAAAATATGTCTCTTACAAAACAAGATATTGCCAACACCCTCGTTAAGAAAACCGAACTGACTCAAACTCAAGCGTTGGCACTAACCAATCAGTTTTTTGACCAAATTATTGAGACTCTTAAAACCGGTGAAGAGATTAAATTGTCAAGCTTTGGTAATTTTGTTGTTCGAGAAAAAACGGCGCGACCTGGAAGAAATCCAAAAACTGGCGAAGAGGTTACGATCAGCGCTAGAAAGGTTGTAACTTTTAAGGCTGGCCCTAAGCTAAAGCTAGCAACGCAGCTCGGTAAAAAGTAAGTCTAGTCGCTTATTGCGATCATAAATCCCTTTAATATTGGAATGACACTCAGCATTACAAGTTGCTGAGCATTTTCATCAGCTGTCTTTCCGCTCGCAACTCTTTTTTTGAGTGAAGGCGCGTAGTCATCATCGATAGAAAATGATACAAATAATAGCTCCTTGTCATCATCTGACACACCATCATTTTGAATCATCTCAACGTCATAAATTGAATTTGGCTCTTCCGTTAGCTTGTTAACAAAAAGAATGGTTTCATTGAAGTGTAGAAAAAATCTTTCAGCAGGACAGCTTGAAGATTTTTTAAGCTCTAACTCACCTTCTGACATAGCTCCCGCTATTTGGTCATAGTGCTGCTCGGTTAGTCTTACGTACCTCGTATCAAGGTAATCACCAAGATCGTTGTCGCCTTCGTATTCTTTTATATATTGAATTAACTCTTTAAGCATAAATTGGTAAATGAGAAAAGTAAGTGGGAATTTTATCGAAAAACCACTGCAAAGTTGAGTCAAAAGTATATTAATTGACAGATTTATTACTAATTTAAATTAGATACTTTCCAATTAATACTATAGTATATTTTTGTCATACTGTATCCTACTCGTTAGATTAATTATAGATAAGTAAAAAATGGCAGATCAGAAATACTTTTATCAAGATGGCTATTCAGCCCAAGAAGAAAAAAAATTAAAGCGCTATGAAGAATGGGCTCAGAAATCTCTAGAAGAGGTTAAAGAGGGGGTCATTGTTGGCTCATTAAACGAAGAGCAATACGGCGCTTTTTCAATAGAGTTTTGGAAGGATGAGTCTCTTATATGGTCCTGCTTAAAGGCAGAGCATGATATTGAGATAGTTTTCAACCATGTCCGTAAGTTTTTGTGGCGTGATAAAGAGTTTGTTCTTGGCGCAATGAGTGAAAGATGGTACTACCCTTTGACAAGTATAGAATTTCAAGACCAGGAGTTTAATTACTTTGATTACATTCATGAATCCCTAAAGAATGATGAGGATGTTGCCACTGCTTTGAGTAAATTAAAAAATCTTGAAACTTCCTGATCACAAAAACCCTATATATGCGATTTTTTTATCCTAGGCTTACAGAATAATAAAATTGTCTCGTCATCATTCTAAATTATTAAGGAGAATTATATGAAAAAATTTAAGTCTAGTTATTCCTTCAAAGAGCGAGCGTTAATTAGTTTTTCTTTTTGGCCAACCCTGCTAATTGGTGTTGCCTTAGGAATGGCTGTTAGTCTTCTCTTATTGGCCAATTCTCATTCTATCTATCAATTGAAATCATTTATGACCAGTTCGATTATAGTGTTAACAACTCTGGGAGTTGTAGCTAGAATAATGAGTATATATTATTGGAAAAAATATAACTGGCGCTTTACTTCTGACTTGAAATAGTTTAAATCGAGTAAGGTGTATTCATAAAAAAAGCTTTTACTTTGATTGAGCTTTTAATTGTTGTAGCCAAAGTCATCTTTACAAGTATTACACTCACCATCTCGGTAGAATCCAGTCACTGGATCCATACCACAGATTTCTAATTTTCACCAAATACGTTAATTGATTCATCCATGGTTAAAAGTGCTCCTTTAATATTCAGTCTGCTTAATTATTTTATTTAATATATGTCAGAGTTAGAATAGTGCTTTTAACATACAAATACTTGAAAATCTTATTGGAGTAGTATCTGAAGAAGTGGTGAATTACTCAGTCTTAATACTCACATAGTATTAAATCGTTGATATTAAAGGGAATCCCTAGATGCAAAGTTCTTACACACTCTCACATTTTTCCTGATAGGTAAAATATTTTTGTTCTCGTTATTACAAACTTTATTACAAACTTTTCTTGTGAAGGAGGGTTATTGATTATTTTTTACAAGATTCAATCTGCACTATAATCAAATAAATAAATAAATATAAGAGGAAAGATGGATATTGGAAGAAGGCAGTTTTTAAAGGCTTCTATAGCAGGACTTGCATTATTAACTTTACCAAGAATTTCTTTTGCACAATCTAATCCAGACGTAATTGTTATTGGTGCAGGATCTGCTGGTTTATCAGCAACAACTGAATTAATGAAGAAAGGTAAGTCTGTTGTGTGTATTGAAGCAATGAATCGCATAGGTGGAAGGTGCTATACAGATAATTCTATATTTGGAGTTCCTTATGATATGGGAGCTCATTGGCTTCATGGATATACCCATAATCAAATAGCTAAATATGGGAAAAAACATAAGGATATATTTAATATCTATAAAGATCAAGATGAAAGTTATCTTGTGTACGATGGAAGGAAAAGATTAGTATGGCCACAAGACAAACCCTTATGGGACTTATATGATGAAATAAAAGAAATTAAAAATAGTACCACCGTGGATGTCCCATTCATTGATTTAATTCCAAAGGAGATCCAAAATAATGAATGGTTTGATACTGTTCAAAAAATAATAACGACTAGAGATTTTGATAATTTTTCAGCATATGATGATAATGTGAATTGGCGTGATCCAGGAAGTAGTGACGGATTTTGTTCGCAGGGATACGGCACCTTACTTGCCCATTATAGAAAAGATGTCCCAGTAAAATTAAATACAGCAGCTAAAGAAATAAAGTGGGATGGAAAAGGTGTAAAAGTTTATACAAGTCAAGGGACTATAAGTGCTAAAGCTTGCATTGTTACCGTTTCAACAGGAGTTTTAAATGCTGGTAAGATAAAATTCACTCCCACTTTACCAGTAAAAAAATATGAAGCTTTTGATGGTATAAGTATGAGCTCTTACTACCGAGTAACTTTACAATTAAAAGAAAAATTTTACAAAAATTTTAATATAGGACCTGAAACCTATTTTTATACTAAAGTTAATAGTAACAAATCAAAATCACCAAGAAGTGCAAATGGTGTTCTTAGAGATCTCAAAAATAACATATCTTTCTTCAATATTAAAGGTCAATTTGCAAGAGATTTAGAGGCACAAGGCATTAAAGCTTCAGTAGATTTTGTTTTAAGTGATCTTCGTTCAACTTTTGGTTCTAATTTTGATCAATATTTAATAAAATCTCATGTGACAGACTGGCTTAGTAATCCATTTACTCTTGGAGCTTATTCCGGTGCAAAACCAGGTAAGGCTAGATTAAGAAAAGTTTTAAAAGAGTCTGTTGGAGATAGAATTTTCTTTGCAGGTGAGGCAACTGCTGGAGCTCATGGCACCGTTCATGGTGCAGATCGAAGTGGCAAGAGAGTTGTTGAAGAACTACTTCGTTCTTAAAGTACAAATTTCGTTTGATGTGTGTGAGAGTATAACTTAAGATTCTATTACGAACTTATGGAAGAATGTTGTTATAGTAGGGGTTGTAGAGCGTCCAAATCACTCTGTTTTGATACTCACTTGGCAATCAATCGTTGATATGAAAGGGAATCTCTTGATGCAAAGTTGGTACACACTCTTACATTTTTCGTGATGGGTAGAGTATTTTGGTTCTCGTTGATACACCTTGGTATAGACTTTTAATAATTTACATTAAATTGAAATCGAATAATTTTTCTAAAAAGTTTCTTATCAGGCAGAGTGGGTAGTGGCGATGCTTTAAAAATAGCATCTTTTATTGACAACCAAAATGGTCTCGCACTTTCATTTTTTGGATTACATCTTTCAATCTTTACTTCTTCTACATTGCCATTAATATCTTGTTTCACAGAGACATCGCAATACCAGTCATCATCAGCGTCTTTATAATCCCAGAAAGTTTTTACTTTGGATTCAACTTTATCAAGCTATCATAGGTATTCTTGCTGGCGTCGGTATTCCCATGTATAACGGAGATGTGGCAGAAAGCAAGCTTAATGCTACTGAATCAAATTTTAATATTATTGCTGAAAATACAAACATTCTGCTCTTTGATTGCCAGTTAAAAGGGTCAATAACAGTTTTGGCGAATGATGGCAAAAATGGTAAGTTAAAGTCATTTACTTGTAAAAATGAAAACACGAATTCAATTGCAAATCTTTTTATTAACCATTTTCATTATCAAGGCTTTAAGAATCCTATTACAGGTGAGAGTAAAACTTGACTAAAGGTACAGTTCAATAACCTAGGTGTCATTATTCATCAAGGCAACTAAATAATCAGCATACTGTAATTAATAGCATTAAGATAAATATCAATATCAATGCGTGTATATTAATGTTTTAAATTTATAAAATTTTTAATATTGATTATGAAACTTAAATTACCCCTATTAGCGCTCACCCTATTGACGACTTTAGGTTTAACTATAAGCCCTGTAAATGCTGATTTTAATGACGGCATGATTGCTTTTGAAAATCAAGATTTTAGAGCGGCAGCAAAGGAATGGATGCCACTTGCAGCCAATGGCGATGCTAAAGCACAAACTAACCTAGGTATCTTATATTTTAACGGTAAGGGCGTTCTTAAAGATTACAAGAAGGCTGTTGAAATGCTCAAGAGTGCTGCTAGGAAGGGAGAGGCCGAGGCCCAGTTCATCTTAGGCAAGATTTATATTGAGGGTGATGGTGTTACTAAATCACTGAGGACTGCAAAAACCTGGGTTCAGCGTGCCTATGAAAACAACTTTGATGGTGCTGAGGCATTATGGAATGAGCATGAGCTCTGGAAGTATTAAGGCTATCTGTTAGCGATCAAAAAATATTTTTTTATTGAGTAGTTCTAGAAAGTCGTAGCGAAAGAGAATAGATTAAAACCAGTCAAAAAAGTAATCAACAAACCTAGCGATAAAAATGGAATAAAGGCTGTTTCAATTTCTTTTTTTGCGAATAAATTATAAAGCGCTGGTATCAGTGCAAGTAAAGCCGCTAAAAAGATTGCTGATATGCCAAGGTGAACTCCTAAAAGTCCTCCAATTACGCCAGCAATAGGCATGTCACCTTCTCCAAGCGCTCTTTGTGTTTCTAGCGCCTTATTTTTGGTAAGCCTCGCTTTAATGTTCTGAATGTAAAAGGTTATTGCAAGCTCAAGCAAGACAAAGCCGCCTACAAAAATGAGGATATTGGTTAAGTTCCCAACCAGTCCAGCAAGGACCACCGCAATAATTAAGAGGTAGTCAGGGACCGCTCTGTGTTTTAGGTCAATAAAGGACAAAACAATTAGCGTGTAAAAAAGAGCAGTCATTGCAATAAGTTCCCAGCCCAGCCAAAAATTCATATAAAGTGCTAAAGTCACTAGCGCGGTTATCAGCTCAACTATCGGGTAGATTCTTGAAATTGGCTTGGAACATTGGGAACACTTGCCTTTAAGAAATAGGTAAGAAAAGATTGGTACGTTCTCATACCACCGAATGCAGTGGCTGCAATGAGGGCATGCAGAGCCCACTGGCTTGACTAATGATATTCCCGAAGGGAGACGGTGAATCAAAACATTTAAGAATGAACCAAAGACAAGGCCAACCAAGAAAACTATTAAATAAATCATCATCATTGTTATTTTATCTTAGAAAGGTTTTTTCTAGTTCTATATAATAGATTTTACATACATAAATATAAGGGTAGTTTTGTGATTGAAGTGATAGCAAGGTACATTGAAGAGTATAAGTTTTCTGATATTCACTTAAAAGAAAATCAACCGGTCATGCTGCGCGTTAACGGAGACATGATAATTCCTGAGGAGGACATCATCTCGTCATCAGAGCTCAGGCAGTTTGCTAACGACTCGCTGAGTGAAAAGCAGTTGTCGCATTTAACAGAGCTCCGCGACGTTGACCTTGCAATTGAGGTAGGAGAGTACCGTTTTCGTGTCAATTTTTTCTATACCTCGGGCGGCCTTTCGGCGGTTTTAAGAAAAATCGAAACCGATATTCCTGCGATGGCCGCAATTAATCTTCCCTACGTTATTCAGGAGATTGTTGACAAGCCGAACGGTTTGGTTCTTATTACGGGCCCGACAGGCTCCGGTAAGTCGACCACACTGGCTTCAATCATTGACGCAATCAACTCAACGAAACCGGGCCACATTCTAACCATTGAAGACCCAATTGAATACATTCATCACCCCAAGGAGTGCGCGATCTCTCAGAGAGAGGTTGGAAGGGACGCAAAGTCTTTTGCAAGTGCCCTTAAGGCCTCTCTTCGTGAGGATCCGGATGTCATTCTTGTTGGAGAGTTGCGAGATCTTGAAACCGTTCAGCTGGCTATTACTGCCGCCGAAACTGGCCACCTTGTTTTTGGAACGCTGCATACGTCTGGTGCTCCAAACACGATCAACCGTCTTATCGACGTATTTCCAGCAGCGCAGCAGGGCCAGGTACGCTCACAGCTCGCTGAATCGTTGCGACTGGTCGTAACGCAGCAGTTGGTTAAAACTGCAGATGGCCAGGGACGCGTTGCGGCTTTTGAGATTATGGTCTGTAATCACGCGGTAAGGAACCTTGTTCGAGAGGGTAAGATATTCCAAATTGCTGGCGTTATGCAAACGGCTCGAGGAGAGGGGATGGTTACCATGAACCACTCGGTTGATGAACTGGTTTCTTCCGGAAAAATTAACTATGAAGACGTCGAGCTTAAAGATTAAATAGTGAAGTCTGCAATTACACTGATTGAACTATTAGTTGTTATTGCTTTAGTTGGAATAATAGCAGGCGTTGGCTGGCCAAGCCTCGGTGGCTGGAATTGTCGTCAGGATCTGCGCAATGAATTTGAAAATTTTAATAATTATATGAGGAAGGTCCAATCGGAAAGCGTCAGCAGTAACAAAACCACAAAGGTCTCTACCTATTTTTATCAATCGCCTTTCGGAGGAGGAGGAACCTACAATCGCGCGTTTCTCCATACAGAAAAGACCTGTTCAAGCAGTGGTCGGTCTCAAATAAAGAATGGCTATCCAATAGTTATTATTCCATTGGACATAGAGGTTCTTGTGGATAACACACCTGTGAAGTGGAAAAGAGGGTATCAATGCTTTTATCCTGACGGCAGTGCGACTGCAAATAATTATCAATTTTCTAAGCTTTGTGGAGGTAAGAAGTATCTATATAAGACTCAATTTTTTGGCGCTACTGGCCTGATTGAGAAACTTAAATACAACTATACCAGCAGCACATGGGACGATATTTAAAACGAACAAAATGATACAAAACACTAAAGATGCATTTACACTAATTGAAGCGCTCGTTTCGGTCGCTATCACTGCGATTGGCTTTGCTGGTGTCATTGCTCTGGTGTCAACCTCCAATACTGTTATGAGTAATGCTATAGACAGGGAAAAACTTAAATTGCAAAACACCGAGATTATGGAAGTTTTGAATGGTGATCAATCTAACATTATGGAGTACAACGGTAAAGACTTAAGTAACTGCTCATCTATCACTACCAATACAGGCAAAGAGAATCAGCTTGTAAGATTACAGAATTGGTGCAATAAAATAAAGGGAGAGGTGGGCGAAAAGAGGACAGCAGATAAGCGCATCATCCGAGTAGAAAAGAAACTAGTTCAGGGTAGCTATGTCTATATAGTCTCCTTAGAGCTAAGTGGCAAGAGTGATAAATCAGTCTTCATGAAGCGAGTGATGTATGCGCAATAACAAAAAAGCCTTTACATTGGTTGAAATGTTGGTCTCGATGGCTGTCAGCTCAATTATTATTACAGCCACTTACGCATCCTATGAGCTCATTCAAAAGCAATACAAAAGAAGCATAGATGTCGCGGAGATGCACACTTCAGGCAGATCGATTATGCAGGTATTAGAGCGCGAAATCCGTATGGCTGGCTATGAATTCCATGATGCAAGCGGAACAATGACCTATGGAAGTATTGTTGGGGCCCTTGCTATAACTGATAGTGCTGACGCCTGCTGCGATGAGGTGACACTTATCTATGACGAGGTTGACGATGTTGTTAATTTAGAGGGTGAGGTAACTTCTAGCACGGTCGATCGTATTATGATCAGGTTCTGGACAGAGGCCCATACAAGTAATACGGGGGATCGTTTTCGTTTATACAAACGTAAGACCATCCTTGGAAGAGATAACGCGATATTAGCGCAGCCAATTATTGGCGCTAAAGAGGTTATGGCTGACTATATTGAGGATTTGCAGATAGTTGATATAAATGCACTCAAGGCAACTAATATCAGTGATTATGTAAAAATTGATAAATCGGGAGCAGAGCTCGCCAATAGTGCCACTGAATGGAGTTGTGTTTATGATAAAGATAGCGGTTTGATATGGGAAGTTAAAACTAACATTGAGGGTAATCTTCATTATAATCATGCTAAATATACTTGGTATATGAGCAATGCCCCCGCCTCACATAATGGTCAATTAGGGCAAGAAGACAACTTGAACATTGAGTCTTCACAAGTGCTTCGAAATTCTGAAAAATTTCTGCAAGCTGTTAATTCTAGTGCATTATGTGGATATCGTGACTGGAGGCTTCCTGAGATTGAAGAGCTTAAAACTATTGTTAAAACTACGTCTACGAAAAGTCCAAGTATTGATACAAGTTTTTTTCCTCATAATCCAGTTTCTGGATTAGTTATTACCTCAGATGTGGTTCCAGCCCATAATCAGTGGGTTCTCTCTATTAGGTTCTACAGATATGGGGATGTGCGGTGGCAGGCTAAAAGTAAGGGTGCTCATATTCGCGCTGTATATAAAACTCCATCGATTTTAAAATCACTTGGTATTACATTAACTCTAAGAGCTAAAGAGAAGTATGGCAAAATTAACAAACAATTTCTAAAAAAAGATTACTTTTCAGGTAACTTTAACTTTACAAAAAACGATCTCTTCAAGAGAGATACTTTTTCCACTACTGTCTCCTTAAGAAATCTTTAGTATGAGTAGAACTTTAAATAAAAACTCTAGAGAAGGCTTTATTATTGTTATTTCATTAACCTTGATGTTGGTCATGACGACAATGGGTATTGGCTTGTATTACGCCTCTAAAAAGGCGACAGAGCAGGTTGACATTTACATTGGTAAGTCAGACTCTCTTTACTCTGCAGAGGCCTGCATTGCAGAGGCCAGGCTTTGGCTTAAGGCCAATTCAGCTACTGATGCGCCTTGTAAAAATATAGTACCTGGGAAGATATGTCATAATGTTACTACGGGTAAAATGAGTAAATGGAAGATGTCTAATGATTCTCAAATTTTGCAAAATAGGAGTGCAGCTCAGAGTTACAGCTGTTCCATCGCTCTATTAGCAAGTGTCGAATATGAGGCCGATGAGGTTATTGGCTTTGATATTGGCGAGTCTGATTCGTATGGTGATATAGCGGGGAAAACTAAATTCTTATATAAAATAAGGTCTACCGGAGCGATCAATGAAGGTGTCAATAGTGGACTCTTAACTTTACACTCCAGCACGGTTGAAGTGATTGACTCAATGATTTTTTAATACATTCCTTAGTTTTTCAAGTAATTTTTTTTATAACTATGACTGCTAAACATTGCTCTGAGTGTCATCAAGCATTCGGTTGTGGTTTGGAGTCGGGTAACTGCTGGTGCATGAGCCCTCCCCCTATTATGTCACCTCCACAAAATCCAGGTATTTTTTGAGATTTTGCGAATGATCAAAGTGTTAGTTTTCATGAAATTGACCCTCATGCTGACATCGAGACGCCTAATTTAAAAAAAGTTTGATGGTCTCTGGGTTATGGCGGAGTCCCGAATGAACTCGGCTAACTCTTAATAATATCTTCCTCCCTTATGAAGCGAGGTTTATTCTTATAAGTTTATGATTTTCATCAAAAAAAAAAGAAAAATAAAGAAACTTACTTTGAGAATATTTTGTTAGTTAATATTATTAGTATATAGTGTAGCAAAGTAGGGCTTATGTTAAAATATAACATTAAAAATTAACAAAAAAAAATTAACTTTTTGTACAAAGAATTATGTTGAAAAAAATTATTAAAATAATCGTTGGCTACCTTAGCAAGCTAACTGTTGAACAGGAAGAGGTTGTTGGTGTTGATATAACCCCAAACTGTATTAGGATTGCCCAATTAGAGTCAACTAAGAAAGAGTGGACGTTAACCAAGCTTGGTTATAAGTACATTGACGGAAGCTCCAATTATTCAATTGTTGAAAACCCTGAGTTGTATGTTAATAAGCTTACTCAACTTATAGCATCAAGCAAAATTAAAACCAAAAGTGCCGCAGTCTCGATTCCTGTTAGCAGCGCAATCATTAAAGTTGTTCCACTTCCACTTATGACAGATGAGGAGCTTAAGGTTGCAGTTGCTTCAGACTCACTATGGGAGAATGCAGTCCAGTTAGCAGATAACCTTGATGAGTATTCTATTTTCTGGCAGGTCTTAAAGAGAGATACAGCTGAAAATCAAATGCATCTATTGTTTGTAGCCTCAAAGCTTGACGATATTGATAATTACCTAGATATTGTTAGGCAGTCTGGCCTTAATCCAGTAGTGGTGGATGTCCGCTGTTTTGCAACTCGAAATGCCCTTGCACTTAGAGCTGATCTAACAAAGTCCAGCGCACCCGTCGCTATAGTTGAATTTGGGGCTTTCGAAAATTACATTTTAATTTTGTATCAAGACTCACCATTTATTTCTGATATTTATTTGTCAGAGAAAGATAGGAGTACTTTAATGAACCAAGAGTCGACGGATGCAGAAATAAAAGGCATTAGTAACCGTTTTTCAATGCAGGTTGCGCAAATGATCTCTTCCTACACAGCTAAATATAAAACCCAAGCAATTGATACCTTATTGATCTCATCATCAATGCCTAATATAGAGCGAACGATAGGTAATTTTAATGACGCACTCCCCAACATTAATGTGGATGTTTTTGATCCTTTGTTAAATTCAGTGGTACCTGAAAACTTACAAGAAAAATCGAAAGCTGAATTGAATAGCTCTATATTCTCATCTGCATTGGGCCTCGCAACTAGAAAATTAGATGTTTTTGGCTATTATGAGTACGTTACAGGTACAAACAACATTAACTTGTTACCGAATAGAGAGAATGTTAAAAGCCAAGAGAAAATGAAATTCTTGTCACGCTGGGGAGTTGTTGTATTTGTAATTGCCGCAATTGCCTTTGGTGCATGGAACTTTTTGCTAAACGGCAAAGAGGTCGATAGAGTAGATGCCTTGATGGTTGAGTTTAATCAGTTAGAGCCTCTAAGAAATGAACTTCAAATGACGCTATCAGATCTTCTTGATAAAAAGGATTCACTTGAAATGACTCTTGAGGCGACAAATGAATTAACGTCCAATCAAGGCTTTATGTACTCAGTGTTAGTGGGTATTAATGCTGCGATACCAAGTTCTTATATAAAGTTAACTGAAATTGACTATCTTGGAGGCAATAAAATTACAATAAATGGCATGTCTGCAAATGATAATAATATTTTATTGTTTATAGAAAACTTGACGATTGTTGATGTTATTGATAAGGCCTCATTATCAACTATGTCAGCAGAAACAATTTCAAATCAAGCAATTAAAAAATTTGTTGTTGAAGTTATTTTGATTGAGCAACAAACTATTGATGGAAGGGAGGATTCAGATGGCAATTGATATGAACGTTGATGTAGGATCCCTTATTAAGGGCCTATTTTCAAAAAAGGAATCAAAAGAGGGTTCTCCTAGCGCACCAAATCCTCATGTCAAAACACTAATGGCTGTGGTTGCAGTTGTCATTGTCATTGCTTCTTATGTTTATTTTGTTTACATACCAACTCAAAAAGACTTGAAGATAAAGAATGACAAAATAGCTCAAATTGAAACAATTAGGTATGAAATAGAATCTCTTTCAAGTAGTATTAAGGTTGCTCAAGAAGATCTTGAGCTTGCTGAAAAAGAATATGATAGAAGGACGAATTTGTTTCATAGCGATAAAGAGTTGGAAGATTTATATGGACAAATTAGTTTGCTGGCGATGCAAAACAAACTGATGGTAACAAAAATAGAGAAAGGATTTGAAGTTCCGATTTTAGCTGATGGTTTTTGTACTAGTGATGATAACTCCGAAGATGATAACTACGAAGATGATAACTTTGTAAATGATGAAGGGCAACCTCAACTCCAAAATGTTGGTTATTATGAGTTCACCGTTGATCTTGAAATAAGTGGGAACTATAGTTTTTATACAAATTTTAGAAATGGCTTGGCGCAGCTTAAAAAAATCATTAACATAAATACCGAATCTATTGTTGTTGTAGAATCTGAAGAAAATACAGGAAACGTAAAAGTAACCAGCTCTATTTCTACTTATCGTTTACCTAAAAATGAGTCTGAGCAGTGCATACAGGCTAATTAGGAGTGTTGACATGAAATCTAAATTTACTACAATTTTTACTTTGGTGCTGTTTTCTGCGTGCCTTATTGGGACTTCTTCTGCAGCAGGAAATGCGTTTGGTTCGCTTATTTCTGAGAATAACGACAATTCAATGGTCTCGAATCAGAGTGAGCCTATTGATCAAACTCTTCATCCTCTCATTCAAAATACTATTGCCTCAAACTCCTTAGTGGCTGTAATGGTTTCACAGAATTTAAAAATTGGACTAATTAGAACACTAAATGGTGATAAATACTTTATTAGGATAGGCGATAAGTTAGGAAATTCTAGTGGGACAATTACAAGCATAAAAGCTGATGCAATTGAAATAACTGAAGAGGGTAAGGTAGTATCTTTAGCTGTAAGAAATCGGAGCGTTACAAATGAAAGCACACCATAATAACTTTTTAGTTTTACTGGCTGCCCTAGTCTTATCCTCTTGTGCTCCATCTGCTATTGAGGTTGATAAAGCCTCTTTATTGATCGAACCTGAAATCTTCATTGCTGACATGCAAGACCATATTGCTTTGACCGCACAAACTGGGCCTGCCCCTGTAGAAATTTATAACATTCCAAGCTCTATTAAGAGAAATGAAATCAATAAAGAAGAAAAATCAAATTCTATTGATGTCGATTCTGAGTTAGATGATAACTCTGTATTTCCAATAACTGTAAATTTTGACAATATTTCAATTCAGGATATGTCGATAATGTTCTCAGAAATTACAGGCCGCAACATTCTTATAGGAGACGAGGTTGAGGGAAATGTATCTGCCAAGTTGGTTAATGTGCCTTGGGATAAAGCTCTTGACTCAATTTTAAAAATTAAAAAACTTGCAAAATATGTTGATGGACAGGCAAATATTATTCGTATCCATAGTCAACAGGTTCTCTTAGCGCAGGAACAGTTTGACTTACAGCGTCTCTCAGACCAAAAATTGAAGCGTGATGCTGAGAGAGAGGCCGAGAGCCTCTATACTGAAATATTTAAGCTTTATTACACAGAGGCTCTTACAGTAAGCTCAGAAATAAAAAGTGTAATCAATGGTTCAAGTAATGATCAAGTTGCATCCGATTTTTCGTCTGAGATTGAAATTACTATAGATGAGAGACTGAATTATTTAATTATTAAGGCTACTAAATCTGAATTAGACTTCATTTCAAAAATAATTAAAGAGGTTGATGTTAGAACCAAGCAAATCTTAATTGAAGCTTTCATTGTAGAGGCTTCTGAAGACCTTGGTAAGGCTTTGGGCGCAACCTTTGGTATTACTTCTAAACCTGCTGTAGGAGTTGTTGAAACCTCTGAGGATATTGACTTTACCTCAAAATTTAGCAACGAGGGCACTATTGTTGGAAATGCTGTGGGGCTGATACTGGGAACTACAAGTGAAAACTTATCAATTGCTCTGGCCGCATCTGAGACTAAGGGTATCACCAAAGTACTGTCAAACCCAAGAGTCTTTACTCTTGATGGGCAGGCAGCAGAAATTAAACAAATTGACCAGGTTCCGTATACTGTTATAGCTGATGGAGTTGCTTCTATCGAGTTGAAGGATGCTGGAATTTCATTAAGTGTTACACCAGTAATTGTTGGTGATGGTAATATTATTCTTACCGTGAGTGTTGAAAAATCCACTGTTGATACAACTGTTGCGAATCCCCCTATAGCAACAAGAACCATTACTACAAAGCTATTGATTCAAGATCAGACTATCGTAGTTATTGGCGGCGTATTTACACAAAGCACTAAGGATGCTCAAACTAAAACGCCAATACTTGGAGATCTTCCTTTTATAGGCAGCCTATTTAGAAAAGATGATGTTAGAGATGTTAGGAAAGAGCTTCTTGTGTTCTTAGCACCTCGCATCATTTGATTTTGTCTTAATGATGCATAGTCTTGGAATACCTCCAGAATCAGCTGAGCAAATTGCTAGCTTACTCTATAGCAATGAGATGATAACGGAAGCCGATTTAAAAAGTGCTATGGTAGCGAGCGAGGAGGGTGAGAAGTGTTTAATTGAAACGCTTATAGGATATAGGTTTACTGATGAAGTGTCTATAGCAAATGCAATTTCTGGTAGCTACGATATTGAGTTTCTACCTAATCTAGATCCTGAGAACATTGATTTTACTACCTCGGACATTTTGTCTAAAAAATACATCATCCAAAATAGAATTATTCCTATTAGTGTCCACGGGCATACTTTGGATGTTGCTATATCAGAGCCTTCAGCTTTGAATCAGATGCAAAGTATTGCTTTACTGACCGATAAAAAAGTTAACCCATACCTTGTTACCATTAGTCAAATTTCTCAAATTTTAGATAGTTTTAATGCAATAGACCCAAGTTCCGCCAAAGCGCCAAGAACTCCCAAGCTAAAAACCAAAAAAAATAACCCTTCTAATGACAATAGAGACGAAAAAGCTTCTGAAGCTATAGAAATTAAAAAAACAGTTACCCCTCCTCACATTAAAAACGAGGTTAAGTTAACTCAAAAACAAAAATTAGATTTGGATGATGAAGAGGCTGATGAGAAATATTCTGCTGTTGTAGTTCAGTTTATTGATAAATATCTTAAAAAAGCAATCAAAGAGGGTGTTAGTGACGTTCACTTTGAAGTTTTTAAGTATTCTGCAAGGATGCGCTTTCGACTAGACGGTGTTTTAAAGGAAGAGCCAGAGACTGGTAAGATTTTATTCGAAAACTACTCAAAAATTATTACCCGTATTAAGATTATGTCAAAGCTTGATATTGCTGAGAGAAGAAAAGCTCAAGATGGCGCAATAACTCTAAAGGTTGGTGAAAAAGAGGTTGATTTTCGAGTATCTTGCATGCCAACTAGTTTTGGAGAAAGGGTTGTAATGCGTATTCTTGATACAGATGGCATAGATTTATCAATCGAAAAACTTGGGTTTCATGAGGATGATGAGAAAGCTTTTATTGACTCAATATCTTCGCCTCAAGGAATGGTTCTTGTCACAGGCCCAACTGGTTCTGGTAAGTCAACAACCCTTTATGCTGCATTAAATAAAATCAATAAAGAAGATATAAATATCTTAACAGCTGAAGACCCTGTTGAATTTACACTTGATGGCGTTGGTCAGGTCCATGTTAAGCCAGACTATGGCATGACTTTTGCCTCAGCACTGCGATCTTTTTTAAGACAAGATCCGGAAGTTGTTATGGTTGGAGAGATTCGTGATCAAGAGACCGTTGAAATTGCCATTAAAGCAGCCCTAACAGGACACCTAGTTCTCTCTACTCTGCACACTAATGATGCCGTAAGCACGATTACTCGTATTCTAAATATGGGCGTGCAGCCCTATTTAATTACATCTGCCCTAACCTTAATTGTGGCGCAGCGTTTGGCAAGAAAAAACTGTACTGCATGTCTTGTTGAAGATGATAGCGCCAACGAGAGCCATCTTAGATCTGTGGGCTTTTCTGCTGAAGAGTCTTCAAGAGTTACGATATTCAAAGGAGAGGGTTGTGATGTTTGTAATGGGACTGGCTATAAAGGACGAAAAGGTATTTACGAAGTCTTAAGGATTTCTGACAATATGATTGAAGGAATATTACAAGAAAAAACCACTCCTGAGCTTAAAAAAATTGCATTAGAAAAAGATAACTTTTTGAATATGCAAGAGATTGCTAGAACTTTTCTTAAAGATGGATCTATTTCAATCGAAGAGTATAAAAGAATACTTATTTTAGATTAATTTGGTGGATATTTAATGGCTGTAACCTACTCCTATAAAGGCATTCTTGGAAATAAATATACCGAAGGAAAGATTGTTGCAATTAATAAGGATGAAGCCGCTTTTAAGCTTAAGGAAGACAAGATAATCATCACATCGCTCCAGAAGGTGTCTGGAAAAGAAGAGTCTAAAGCCGTCAAAAAAGATGCAAAGGAACCAAAAAAAACATCAAAAATTCCAAAAAAAGTACCGATAACTGAGGTCATTACTTTTACCAAAAAATTTGAAACAATGGTTCGTGCTGGACTTCCAATTCTTGATTCCATTAACATGATTGAGGAGCAAACTGAGCACAAGGGAATGAGGCTAATAATTGCTGATATTCATAAGTCAGTTGAGTCTGGTAATACCCTTTCTGACTCTTTTGAAAAATATCCTGGCGCCTTTGACAATATCTACATTAACCTTCTTAGAGCAGGCGAATCAAGTGGTAAGGTGCAATTATTCTTATCAAAGCTAGTTATCAATATGGAGAAGCAAGAGAAAATTAAAAGTAGCATTAAGGGTGCAATGACATACCCCACAATCCTTTTAATTGTTGCTGGCGCGGTTGTAACCTTGATGCTAGTCTTTGTTGTTCCTGTATTTGAAGAAATGTTTGATGGTAAAGCAGGCGGCCTTCCAGCGGCGACTCAGTTTGTCGTTAATATGAGTAATTTCCTTCGAAATCCACTAAAAGGAGGTGTTCTTGCCATTGCATTAGTAACTTCATTCATGTCATTATCATTTGCAATACGTAAAAGTTATAAAATTAAAAGGAGTTGGCATAAATTGGTACTAAAACTACCTCTTTTTGGTGGTTTAGTAATAAAGTCATCTTTATCTAAAATAGCAATGATTCAAGGCAATTTAAGGGCGGCCGGAGTCCCTGAAATGGAAGCTTTGGATATTGCATCGAGCGCAAGTAACAACCTTATTATTAAAGAGGCAATGGTTAATGTTCGTAGAGGCGTCTTTTCGGGTGAGCCGTTATCTCAGCTATTTGCAAAAACTCCAAATATTTTTCCGGCATCTTTTGTCGCTCTTATTTCTGTTGGTGAAAGGACAGGTAATATGGAAGAGATGTATGGATCGATTGCAAGTTATTATGAAGGCGAAATGGATGTCGTTATAAAAAGACTAACAGTAATGCTTGAGCCAATAATGATGGTTTTTATGGGTATTACAGTTGGCGGAATATTGGTTGCAATGTATACCCCGATGTTTGCTATGGGTGATACATTTTAACTAGCCCTATCTGATTTAATTTATATTACAAACAACCAAAAGTTCAATAAGTGTAACAGCTTTAATTTTAAGGACACTGTGAGCCACTATTCATGTCGTTATTTCCATCAAGGCACCACTTAGTAACGCTCATACCGCTCTTTGGATTTGCTATTGCTTCAAAACCATAATAATGATCAACTATAGAATAGTTATAGTCACTATTTGGGTCAAGCGTCGTTTTAGAGAAAAGATTTGTGTTAATTAGTGCTGTATTCGCTGCTTTGTAATAACTACCATTGTCAGAAAAATAATCAGCCTCCATCATAGCAATCGCTCTTAAATTGCTTTGGGCAGTAGACTCCTTAGTGCTATTGATATAACCGTTATACATTGGTATACCAACACCCGCCAAAATGCCAATGATCGCGACAACAATTAGAAGCTCTATAAGTGTAAAACCCGCTATAAAGCGGGTTTTAATATTATCTCTAAAAATGATCATATTACTCTGGTGTAATCTCATCAAAGGTAGTACTTGATGGAAGGTAGGCATTTTCACCCGCTTCAGTACCAATATTTGTTCGTATACGAATTACACCTCCCGCGTCATCAATAGCAGTTACACCTTTTTGAATAGATGATGAAGATGTGGTAGCGGCGCCGGTTCCACCATATGGGTTTTTGTTAATTCCGTTAAAGTATGATCTGAAAGTTCCAGCCCATGCTGTAGCATTTGAATTACAAGCTACGTCTGTACTGCCCACCCTAGCAGTTGTAGCACCTGTAGCGCATTTAGTAATGGTTGCTGATACAAAAGATTTTACGTTTGCGTGGTTTGTTTTAGAACTTTGTACTTTGGCAGTAACCATATAGCCGTTATACATTGGAATACCAACACCAGCAAGGATGCCGATAATTGCTACAACAATCAATAGCTCAATAAGTGTAAAAGCTTTTTTCTTTGTGTCTTTAATCATTGTCTTGATCGTTTTCATTTTATTTTCCTTTTTTATAATTCATTAATTCTTAACTTGATTCATTTTTAATATTTTAAATCACAAGTGAAACAAGGCTTAAGTGATTTTAGCATAAGACCCTAAACCCAGCAAATATACCATAAAAAAAGTTTTTTCTACGCCATGATTTAAGTATGGTTTATTTTTGCCCCTAATAGTAGTTTGCTAGGTAATTTAAGTAAGCGTTAATATTTCCAAAGTTGATTCTCATTCCAGATTTTTTCCGCTTCATCTGTGCCACTGTCATAAGCTAAATGAAGCCAATACTTTGCATCCTCAATAGATTTTTGAGTGCCCGTCCCACTTAAATACATCACCCCTAAATTATATTGCGATCTTGAATGACCTTGCTCTGCTGCTTTGTTGTACCAGTAAACTGCCTTTGCGTCATCTATCTTAACGCCATAACCCTTGGTATACATCCCAGCTAAGTTATATTGCGCTTGAGAAACACCTTGCTCTGCAAGGGGAAACCACTCTACTAATGCCTTTAAGTAGTCCTCTTTTTTATAAGCGTTAAGACCACTTGAGTAATCTGCAGAGACGGCTCCCATTGGTCCAAAAGAAAATAGAAGAAGCATTAGAATAAATTTTGGTTTCATAATTAATAAAAACTAAATCGATAATTTAAAGGTATTTAAAACAAACTCAAGCTTTTTCAGGAATTATTTTAATTAAAAAATCTAGAGACTTCATGATGAAAAAGATTCAGTAGTAGCGATTTTATTAGTAAGCCTTTTTCTAACTGAGGTTTTTTACGTGCTCTATAGTTTTTTTATAAAGATATCCTAGATTATTTTTATGGGTCCGGTCAATAATTCTTTGGTCATTTTCACTATGATGAAGAATATCATGAATAAGGCCATAGACTGATTTCATATTTTTACGATCTTTGCTCTTGAGGTTGTAGTCAGAAACATCGAGCCATCTGCCCTCTTGTGATGTAATAACCTTGTCAATCTGAGTGATAACTTCACTAATGTCTGTATTTAATCCCATATGATTATTTTACTGTTATAGTCAGATTTTTAGTTAGTTTTTTAGAAAATACCTGCCCGTTAGATAGTAGTATCGTTTTTAAACTTTAAGGTGTTTCTTTTGTTTTTCTTTTATCCAGCGCACTCGTTTCCGCCATAATCTATAAGATCCTGGCTTCAGATTACTTTGCATGATACGTTTAACCTCGGGCTCTTTGATGCCAAATTCTCTTTCAATATCTGAAAAGGTTGCCTCATCGCTCCAGGCCATTTCTATTAATCCATTTACATTCATAGTTTTACGTTGTTTATTAAGAAGGCCGCTCAGGGCTAGAAAATTGAATCTGATAAATCTCAAATATAGTAATCGACATTGCAGCGATGATTGGGCCAATAAAGAGCCCTAGAATACCAAACTTAATAATTCCAGCAAACGTTGAAAGGACGGTAATTAGGGTATGGTTTAAGGCGCTTTGCTGATTCATAGAGCTTGATAACTTCTTAATAATAATGGGCCTTAGAAAATTATCAATGAGTGTGCCCGCTAAAATTGCGCCAAAAAAGACGATGATTAATGCATTTACCGTCTCCCCTGTTGCAAATAAATAGATTGATAACGGAAGCCATACTAGTATTCCTCCAAGCACAGGAATAAAGCTTGCAAGAGCCATTGCCACGCCAAAAAATAAAGCTGGCAGATCGACAATCATTACCCCTATTGCAAAAGCAACGCCTTGCGTTAACGAAACTAAAAAGACACTGCCAACAAGCGTTAAAGATAATCCTGAGAACTGATTAAGGAGTAAGTTATCAATTTGTTTGTCAAGAGGAGATGCCTTTTTAATTTTCTCAATGAACGATGGCCCATCAACATAAAAGTAGTAAAGCGAGAAGATTGTGATAATCACGAAAAAGATAAACTGACTAGACAGCGTTGTAATGCTTTTTAAGATTACGATCGAGAAGTCTTTGATCGCTATAGCAATCGATTCAAGATTGTTACGAAGAGAGCTATCAAGAAACTCACGTATCGAGTCTGACAAAGGCAGCCCCATAATTATTTCGTCTGTCATTCTACTAATTTCACCCATCTTAAAGTCACTCTGTAGCTTATTAATAAGGGCCGTAATCTCAATACCGCTAACCAGCAAGATGTATCCAAGGGGCAGTATTAGGAGCGTTGTCACAAGCAGTGTCATTAGTATCGCAGCACGATTTTTTGAGTATTTTTGAGACAGATTTACAAAGCTACTGAAAGTCGATATGCAAATCAATAGCGACAAGAAAAGGTAGGCAATGAAGGGGGTAAATAGCCAAACTAAAGCGAGAATAGCGAGAGCTAAAAGAATTAATACCAGGCCGTTTCCGTGACTTTTGTTGATGCTTCCTTGCAAAACTACTCCTTGAGGTTATATAACGATTTGAGAATTATAGACATTCAAATGCATATCTTAAAGTAGTTCTAGGGGCTTGTGCGGAGATTTGGTTTGAAAAGGCTTCGCATTGGATATTACAATTCGAAGATTGCTAAGATTTCAAGCTAACCGTTAATAATCCCTCCCTCACAAATGCAACTAAGTTTGGGTTTTATCTCTAATTGACTTATAATTCTAGTATGAGAAAAAACTTAACTGCTTTAATTATTGTTGTTATATCTATCTTTATGGCAACTGAGGTATTAAGCTCCCCTAGTTGTGGTGGCGATAGAATTTCAGTAGGTGGTGGTTCTGTAGTATCCCTTTATTTTTTAAACAATACACAGAATGATATTGAGGCATTTTGGATCAATTACGACGGTCAGTCCGAATCTTACGGGACGATTGCCCCAGGATACCAAATCGACACGCGTACTTCTATAAATCACCATTGGTATTTTGTTGATAAAGAAACAGGTCAATGTATTAAGAAATATGACCCAAGTGTCGATGACCAAGATGAATCGGTAAGTATTGAATATAGCAACAGAAGCGGACCAGGTATTGCTATCTTTTCTGATGGCACTACAAAAGATGGATTTTGGGAAGATAATGAGTTCCAAAATATAAGATTATTTAACCCCTTTTCCGCAGCATACTGGAACCAAGAATTTTACGACTTTACTTACTTAGATATAATGAATTTTATTGTTGGAATCTTTCTTATCAGCTATGGACTTGATAAGTATTGGACACGGAGAACAAAAATGATAAATGCCAATGTTTCATATATGGGTAACGAGCAAAGAAAAAGGGCTAAAAAGGAATTTTATGATGAATATAAAGCAATAGGATCAGCAGCAGTTTTTTGGAGGTTTTTAAAATGGACAGATAGCAAAAAATTTAAAGATTCATTAATGGGATTATGGAGCGCGATCCTAATATATTTTAGTGTGTTTGTTATTTTTGTTGGCTCTAACTGGTATCTGATGTGGAGAGAAAGTAAAATAAATATTTTTTCGATTTGGGGATTAAATCAGTTTAATCCCTGGATGGTTGTGTTTTGGCTTTTTTTCATTTTACTTTTCTTAGCAATTCATGTGGAAAAGTTCATTAATCGAGAAAAAGAAATAAAAAACGAAAAAAACAAGAAAAAAAAGGTTGTAACTAGAATGATGGAGAGTGCCAGAATTTCTGAATTGAAGAAAAGAGAAAAAAAGATAAGTGATGCTGTTAGTGCTGCTGTTTTAGATATGGACAAAGATCAAGAAGAAAGGTTTAGAGCGAAATTGGAAAGCTATGACCTTGATGACGATGAGGATGAGTATGGTGAAAAGTATGAGCTTTCTGTTGAAGAAAGTATTGCTGGGGCAAAAGAGGATATGTTAAATTCTAACCAGTGGCATTTCAGTTATTACCATAAGACGATTTTTGTGGGGTCAGTATTAAGTAGCAACGTTATTGGTCTGCGTATTCAAGAAACTCTAGGGCTTTTTAGTTACATTGGCTCGGATGATAATGGTTATGTAATTTCAAGTATTGTTGGCATTGTTATTCTTTTTTCTTTCTGGAGTTTTGGATATGTAATGGGAGAAAGGAACACTGTACAAAAAAAACTTAAAGTCAAGAATGACTCTAGTTTAAGGACCTGGAAATGGTTTATTTTATTTTATTTTTCTCCATTATTAATAATGCTCTTAGTTACATCTTTGTTATTGATAGGAATTGCAGGAATTGATCACTTAATAATTTCATATTTATAGAAACTTCCTCCCTCACAGATAAAACGAAGTTTGGACTTTGCTTCAAGTTGTTCCATAGTTTAAGAATAATTATTTGCTATTTCACTTTAAAAGACATCTTGTACTATTAATTTTCTTATGGTATTCTGGTTTTTAAAATATCCAATTCATAGGTATTAACTTTATTATTGGGCTTACTCTATGTAAGCCTTTTTTATCTAACCAGGAGTTTAAATGGAATTTCAAATGTTGCAATGGCATTGGCTAGTGATTGGAATGGTTTTGATTGCAGCTGAAATGTTTATTGTCTCCTTTACTATCTTATGGTTTGGTATAGGAGCTCTAGTAGTTGCTATCATGGAGATATTTTTTTCGATGACGCTGAATATTCAAATTTTACTATGGAGCTGCTCCTCAGTTTTTTTTACATTTATTTGGTTCAAAATAATAAAACCAAAAATGGCTTTAAGTAATCAAGGTGATAACTCTCGTAAATCTGCTATTGGAGAATCTGGAATTGTGATTAAGGCTCCAACTGATACGACTCAAGGTAGAATGCGATTTAATACGCCAATAATGGATTGTGATGAGTGGAGTTTTAGTTGTGATAAGCCGGTGAATCTTGGTGATAAACTGCAAATTAAAACGATATCTGGAGATACCTTAGTAGTCAAAAAGATAGATTAATTAATTAAGGAGTTTTAAAATGGAAAATATTATTGTATCCAGTATAGTTTTTTTAGTAATCTTATTAACTATATTCAAAGGTGTTAAATTAGTTCCTCAAGGCTCTAAATGGGTAATCCAGAGGCTAGGTAAGTATCAATCATCATTAAGTCCTGGACTAAATATAGTAATTCCTTATGTTGATGCAGTCGCTTTTAAAGCAACGACAAAAGACATTGTCTTGGAAATTCCCTCGCAAGAGGTAATCACTCGCGACAATGTAGTTATTATTGCTAATGCAGTTGCTTATATCAATATAATTTCACCAGAGAAAGCCCTCTATGGCGTAGAGGACTACGAATTAGCAATTCGCACTTTAGTGCAAACATCATTACGATCTATTGTTGGTGAGATGTCTCTTGATGATGCTCTGTCCTCGCGAGAAAAGATTAAGGCAAATCTCAAGAAAACTATATCTGATGATATTGCTGAATGGGGCATAACGCTTAAATCAGTAGAAATTCAGGATATTCAACCCTCTGAAACTATGCAGGTAGCAATGGAAGAACAAGCAGCAGCAGAGCGTCAAAGACGTGCTACTGTGACTCGTGCAGATGGTGAAAAATCAGCCATGATTCTTGAAGCAGATGGTCGATTAGAGGCTTCTCGTCGGGATGCTGAAGCTAAAGTTGTTTTAGCAGAAGCGTCTAAATCTGCGCTAACTAAAGTGAGTGATGCAATTCAAGATAAAGAACTACCAGCAATGTATTTACTTGGTGAAAAATACATTGAAGCTATCGATAATATGTCCAAGTCAACAAACTCAAAATTAGTGATACTTCCAGCGGATATTCCTGCAGCAGTTCGTGGGATCATGAATAGCTCTAAATAAATTTTTGAGTTCGATTGAAATTATGCTATCTAGGAGAAAGAACTAGGGTTTTTATAGATTAATTTCCAATCAGTTTAAAAAGCTACAAAAACTTTTTATGAAAAAATACTAAATTATATATCTCTCTTAGGGTGCGAGAAAAGCTCATTACCCTCGGCTAACTATTAATATTTTCTCCCTCACACATCAAACAAAATTTCGACCTAAGTCCAGGTTGATATACAATCACAGTATGAAAAAACTAATTTTACTTTTAATTCTGTCCTTCTTATCAATCTAAAGTTTTGCGGACTCCTGTCCAGATGGCAGTGATCCAGTAAAATATATATTTGAGGGTGGCTATATTAATTAATTACTTCGTTGACATCAAATGATAATTCAGGAGAAAAAAAAGCTTCTACGAGCGCTAAAGAATATCTAAGAAACTCCTCAATACTCTCTCCTCCATTTATTACAAGGGGGCAGCAATAGCAATAAGCCTTAAGCCCAAACTTTATATCATCTGTGAGGAAGGGTTTATTAATAGTTAGCCGATAGCAATGAGCCTCCCCCGTTCCTTCAAAGTCAGTATATATATGCGAGGGATAGTTGCTCTGAAGTTGGTATGTATAGCTATAAATTATTATTTATACATCTGTAGTTCATTATGCTGTTTATCTTTCCCTAACTATGGATTAGAATGTTCTCTTTTAAAATAAAAATCATGTATTTACGCCTATTAGTATCTAGTATTTTTTTAATCTTAACTCTCACCTCAACAGTTGCCAATGCCAATTGTGTAGTTGATGGAGCAGGAGCAGTTGTGACAGCTGCTAATATGAAAACTGCTTTGGGATTAGCTGTTAATAATGGCAGTAACGCTTCTGACTCCTGCACAATAACCCCAACTGCCACTAAATTCACGATTTTTAAAATCGCACTTTGCACCGCGGATACTTCCTCTAATGATTTAAGCTCTTGTCAGTATATTTTAGATTCAGCTGCTGGGATAGAGCATATTCTTACGCAAGGACTATCGAGCGCACTGGCAACACCAGGATTCGGGGTGGCCCCTGGCTCCTATGACTATGTAGCGTTTGTCCTTAGCAGTAAATATGGAACTCTGGCCTCGTGGAGAACCACCAATGATGTGTGGGGCAGGTGTTCAGACTATGGAAGCGCTCAAGCTGAAGCGGACTTAGATGATGGTAATTGTCAAAGTTGGAAAAAAGGGACATATTGCTGGACCGATCATCTAGGACCAACGACATACAATAATAGAGCAACTCTCTCTCTTGCTCACGGTCAAGCAGTTGAAGGTGGTAAGATGTTAATTGCTTGTGACTCTTCACCAGGGACAGCAAATTGGACTTATGAGCTTACAAATATCCAACAAGATCATAATGGAAGTGATGCCTGTTATGACGGTAGTAATGTGAGTACTTTTCTTGCAAATGGTGATCGATTCGCATTTACAGCTGGTGATGCTAATGGCGTCAACTACAATATAATTAGCAACCTTTTGCAGAGTGATGACTCGTTTGCCACAACCTGTGAGAATGCAGCAAAAGTTCTATTTACCGCTATTCTGCCAAGTCCTGTAGTGGTTACTGCAAACTCTCTGTTTGATCTAAAATTTAAGCAAGAAGAGATTTCTCATTTAGCCTATGGAGGAAATGATGGCAGAAATTGGGGTGCTGCTGACGCGTATACTGGGTTTCCATGGATGCATAAAGTTGGGATTTCTGCTCCACAACTTTATTTAACAACCTCAGAGCCAGCAGTAGTTCCTGAAGAGTCCTTTTAATTAGACTTTAGGGAAAGTTCAGCGCCTCCAGAACCAGTTAAAATCTTACTTGAATTTATTAAAATGAATCTGGTAAATATAAGGGGGCTCCCCCCGTACCCTTCAAAGTCTGAGTAAATATGCGAGGGATAGTAGCTCTTTAATAGTATTTAACGAAACCACTAGTTAAGGCGTATTAATTAGAAAACAATTATTAAATATATAATTATTACCGATTAAGTGGGCTAAAGAAGAAGGGTCGAAATCTGCATTAATGAACCGGTAGAGAACCAGTACATTTATTTGACTTAAGTGGATTGTCTGAAAGCTAAGATTTAGAGTTCATTTATTCATTTTTTTGTCATCATAAGTTATACTATATTCTTTTAATAAACGACAATTAATTATGCAAACAGCTTACCTTGCAGGCGGTTGCTTTTGGTGCGTAGAGGCAATCTTTCAGCGCGTTAACGGCGTCAAAGAAGTAAAAAATGGTTATTGTAATGGGTCGACTCAAAACCCGTCGTATGAGGCAATTTGTACGGGCCAAACTGGACACGCAGAAGTCTTAAGAGTTGACTTTGATGAGAGCGAAGTTAGCTATGAGTCTTTGTTAGAGGTTTTCTTTGAGACTCACAATCCAACGACCCTAAATCAGCAGGGCGCAGACAAAGGAACGCAGTACCGATCGGCTATCTTTTATACCAGTGATTCACAGAGGCAAATTGCAACCTCAGTGATTGAAAACATAAAGAGCGCGGTAACTGAAGTCACAGAGCTTGATGTATTCTATCCTGCAGAGGCTTATCACCAAGATTACTTCAACAACAACGCCAATCAGCCGTACTGTCAAATGGTAATTTTGCCAAAAATTAATAAGTACTTTAAGCAATAAATTAATGAAAGACCAGGAGCTACTCAGATACTCTAAGCAAATTATGTTGCCTCAGATTGATATTGAGGGGCAGCAAAAAATTATGGACTCGACCGTACTGATTATTGGTATGGGCGGTCTTGGGTCTCCTACGGCGCTGTATCTCGCTGCTGCGGGAGTAGGCCATATAATTATTGCTGATTTTGACCAGGTAGAGCTTTCAAATCTTCAGCGTCAAATCATTCACCAAACTAAAGACATCGGTAAGGACAAGGTCAATTCTGCTAAAGATAAATTGATTGAGCTTAACCCAGAAATTAAAGTGACGATTGCAAACGAGCTTGTTCATACGGGCAACCTTTCTTCCTTAGTTAAAGATGTTGACCTTATTCTTGACGGCACAGACAACTTTGAAAGTCGCTTTGAAATTAACAGGGCCTGCGTTGAGTTTGAAAAGCCTCTTGTTTCAGCTGCGGTGATTCGTTTTGAAGGTCAGGTCTCTGTTTTTAAGGGTTACGAGAAGGACCAGCCCTGCTACCAGTGCCTCTACTCTGAACAGGGAGATGACAACGAGAGTTGCGTTCAAAATGGCGTTTTAGCGCCAGTAGCTGGACTCATTGGCACGATTCAGGCTTTGCAGGCTATCAAGGTTCTATTGAGCTTAGGGGATGAGCTGTGCGGAACACTTCTAGTCGTTGACGGCTTGGATTTAAGTTTTAGAAAGGTTAAAATTGGTAAAGATTTAAAGTGCCCCATATGTAACGCAAGGTAGACCTAATTTTTTATATTTTCGGAGATCTAAAAAATGATTAACTTTATAAGCATCCTTGTGTCAGTTGGCTTTGGGTATCTTTTCTTTAAGATTGCAAGGCCAAAGGTAGAGTCTGGATCTAAAGCTATTTATTACGCAAGAACCTTTGTTGCTTGGAGCCTTTTCGCTTCGACTTCGTTTTATGTCCGTCCTTTTGTTGTTGATCAGAGTATCAATAATATAATTTACTGGCTTATGATGTCAGCGCCATTTGCTATTTTTGCAGCAATCGCTGGCTATCTTTATGGAAGGTTTAGTAAGTAATTACTAACACTATCTCAATAACTAATGAATAGAATTATGAAAACTGAATCAGAGGGAAAGGTTTTGTTTAATGAAGAATGCAGTATCTGTAACTTTGAAATTAAGCACTACAAAAAACGCTCACAGCTCGAATATGAAAACTGCAGTCAGAAGGGTGATAAGTACTTAAAGGCGCTTTATGTTGAATTTCCAGATGGCTCTGAAATAAAAGGCGTCGAGGCTTTTATCTATGTGTGGAGTAACACCAAGGGCTATAACTGGCTCGCCAGATTTGTAAGCACCCCAGGAGTCTTTAGTATTGCTAAGCTAGTCTATGCTTTCCTTGCATTTATACTGTACTGGCGATTTAAACTCTTTAATCAAAAGTTTAAAAGAGACGCCCTTTAACGGCATTAATTAAGTCATAAAAATGCAAACAAATTCTAAAGACCTTTCGCATAAGAGAGTCTTGGGTGTGGCTATTCCAATCGTATTGGCGAACGCCACAATCCCAATTTTAGGCGCTGTCGATACTGCGGTTGTCGGGCAGTTAGGCTTAGCTGTTCCTATCGGCGCTGTCGGTATTGGCGCAATCATCATCACGGCAATCTATTGGCTGTTCGGTTTCTTACGGATGGGCACAACAGGACTTACCGCCCAAGCCATCGGCTCTGGTGACAAGCCTGAAACATCAGCCCTTCTAGTCAGAGGAGTCATTATTGGTTTCACAGCTGGCCTGTTATTAATTATTGCCCAGGTGCCTATTTTTTTAGGGGCTCTGCAGTTATCTCCTGCCTCTATGGAGGTAGAAAGCCTTGCTCAAAAATATTTACAGATTAGGGTCTATAGCGCGCCTGCTGCTATCGCTCTTTTTGGAATTACTGGCTGGCTGATTGCTAAAGAAAAAACGCGAGCAGTTCTGCTACTTCAATTGGTTCTCAATGGGATTAATATTGCATTAGATTTAGTGTTTGTTTTAAAGCTTGGATGGGGCGTTGAAGGGGTCGCTATTGCAACTCTGATAGCAGAATGGTCAGGCCTTATATTTGGACTCTGGCTCGCAAGAGAGGGCTTTAATAATGGCTACTGGAAAAACTGGCTGCAGATATTTGATAGAGTACGCCTAATTCAAATGGCCAAAGTAAATAGCGATATAATGATTCGCTCCATTCTGCTAGAAATTAGTTTCGTTAGTTTTTTGTTTCTAGGCTCAAGTTTTGATGATGCGACGCTAGCTGCCAACCAGGTACTGATTCAATTTTTAAATATTACTGCCTACGCCCTTGATGGCTTTGCATTTGCAGCAGAGGCTTTGGTAGGGCAGGCTCTTGGCGCTAAAAACAGACCACTATTTCGAAGGGCAGTGGTAATGACAAGTCAATGGGGTCTTGGCTCAGTGATTCTAATGGCGCTGGCATTTTTTGTTTTTGGTAATAGTATTATTAATATCATGACAACTGCGCAGGACGTGAGGACTGTTGGCTATGAGTATCTGCCGTGGATGGTGATCGCTCCTTTGGCTGGGGCCGCGGCGTGGATGCTAGATGGAATTTTTATTGGCGCTACAAGGACTGCTGATATGCGCAATATGATGTTTATTTCTTTTTGTATCTATCTAATAGCACTCGCCATTTTGCTTCCTAAATATGGCAATCATGGGCTTTGGGCTTCGTTGATTATATTCTCCTTAGCAAGGGGAATTACTTTAGGTTTTAAATATCCTAGGCTCGAGGCATCAGTGGGGCCTAACTAACCTAATAAATTAATAATTTTAATTTTTTATAGTTATAAATTATTATTTATAACTATGTGGCTCTATTTGAATTATATACGCGATGCAACTTAAACTATATAATTGAACGCTTACAAATTTATTATTTTAAGGAAGTATGATATGAGTTTTTCAAATTCAAATCTAACCAAGACCGCGCTGAGCGCTGTTTTAACGATGTCACTCGGTTTTTCCCTGAGCGTCAGCGCGGATGACTCTGAGCAGATAAAGTCGTCGCTGATGAGCAGAATGACCAGTTCGACTGGCTCGTTTATCTCAACAGGTATTGGCGCACTGCTCAGCCCTAACTTTAATACCGTTGAGGTCAGCACTAACCTTAAAGAGGGTGACTCATCGGTTGACATTGGCGTCCTTAGAGCTTTTGGTGACAACCCAAACTCCTTTATCTTTAATCAGATTAACCTCAATCGTTTTGATGATAGAACTACTTTAAACCTTGGTCTTGGCTATAGAAGACTCAATGCCGATGAGACCTGGATGGGCGGCGTTAACGCATTTTACGATCACGAGTTCCCGAACGATCACAAACGTAACGGCGTTGGCTTTGAGCTCATTAGTTCAATATTTGAGACTAGAGTAAACTCATACCACGGCACCACAGGCTACATTAAAGATAAGAGCGGCGTTAACTCCAAAGCACTTGACGGCAGAGATATGGGCTTCAAGGTTGCCCTTCCTTACCTCCCCGGCATGATGTTTGGTATGAACGCAGTGCAGTGGAAAGGCATCGACGGCATGAAAGACAAGAAGAGCACAAAGTACACGCTCGGCGGCTACCTCTCTGATAACGTCTCGATTAGCTTTGAGCGTCATGACTATAAAAACAAAGCGACTAAAGATAACAACAGCATTAACCTGAACTACACGTGGGGCTTTGGCGCACAGAATACAAGACCTAAACTCTTGGAGTTTGCAAGCTCGGCTTACGAACTTAAGAAGCTCGGCGATCAGCGCTATGACCTAGTCAAACGTGAGAATCGAATCGTTAAGAAAAAATCTGGCGTACTAACAGTGAGTGGGTACTAATATGAAAACATTCAACTTAAATAAATTAACAATCCTGCTTGGACTGTTTTTAGTCTCGGCTTTTTTTACAACGGGTGCAAATGCGCTTTGTACTGTTAACGCAGATGGTGAGATTATTACACCTGCAAATGATGCAGAAAATAAGGTGTCGGACGATACCACAACCTATGATGATGAGGGTAACGTGGATTATCAGGCCGGTGCTGCAGATAAGGTTTGTTTGATTACCCCTGCCACATACAAGATAGTATTTTACAAGGTTGGTGTCTGCACGGCAGATCCTGATCTAAACGATTTGTCGAGCTGTGAGATGTTCTTTGAGGATGCTGCGGGTATTACGGTTGATATCAAAGCAGGTGTCAGCTCTTCATTCGACATTCCAGAGTTTACAATTACCCCAGGAACCTACCCCTTTCTATATGTTCAGCTTAGCAATAAACTGGGTATGAAGTGGCAGGGGAGTATGTCCAATAACGTAACTGGGTCGTCTGGAGCAGGCAAATATTGCTGGACTAACAATGCAGCCTTTCACTCTATAGCAGCTCAATCAGATCCAATAGACGCTACTGAAACGGTAGAAACGGCTTATGGAACCTCTTTAGCTTACAATGCTGTGACAGTGGACTGCGGTACTCTTGCAGAAGCGAATGCTGGCATGATATTTAATTATGAGGTAATGACTAGGTTTACTGATGGTGCTTGTTCAGATAATCTATTTGCTAACGGTGATAAAATGGATATGCAAGACAAAGAGGGTGTAGGAGCTGCACGCGGAAAACCAACGATTAGTTTACTTACCACTGCGGATGTATTTGCTACAACCTGCACAAATTCAGCAAAAATTGCGTGGACAACGACCCTTGATACTGCATATACCATCACTGAAAACTCCTCATTTGAGATGAGCATTGCGGCAACAGCGGCAAATGAGATCCAGTTCGATTCGGGAAGTAACTTAGAGATTTTCAAAGTGGGTTCGGGTGCACCTAAAATCTCCCTGAACGTTACTGACTAAAATATAGGACAGTTGCATTATTAGTTTATGAAAATACTAGTTCTAAATAAACTAATAATGCTAGTGGGGCTGCTCCTACTCTCAGCGCTATTTTCAACAAGCGCTGTTGCAGAGGATACTTCTGATCAAAGCGATAATGAGCTCTCATTCGGCGTCACAGTTTCTGCTAATGGCTCCCTCACCTCTGCAAGTGGTATGCATACTGCTCTTCCATTCAACCTGGGTACAAACGTTAAAAAAGGCACGCTCAACAATAACACTATAACTAATAAAGACTACGCTATCAGTGTTGATTACTATAGAAAAATTAACGACAACATTTACTTTAATGCTGGAATTACTGAAAGCAGCATGAAGACTAAAGACACGAAGGCTACTTTTGAGGGTGGATATGTTGTTACGCCTTTTCCAACATTCACAACAAAGGGTACCACCCTTAATTTAGGTCCAAGCTATAGGTTTGATACTTCGTCAAGCTTTACCCCTTATATAGGTTTAAGTGTTTCATATTTTTCTGGAAAAGTAACGAATACTAATTACCCAACTGTTTCTGGAACTGGCACCTATGGTGTGGGCGGTCCAGAGACAAAGGCTACCTGTTGAAGTCTGAATCCTAATCTAGGTGTGTTTGCTAATTCAGGGTTTTTAAAGGGTTTTGGGGCTTCAGTTAAGTCTCAAAATCTTGATTGTGATGGCGACTCTTTTCGCAGTTTCACTAAAGGCTACAAGACAGAGTTTAAAAATATCCTCTATTCAGTGGACTATCGAGTCTTCTTTTAAACCTTTTGTAAAATTTAATTCTTACAAGCCTATACTGTCAATTTTTACAGACACTTAATGGCACATCTTGTGCTATTTCGCCTTGCTATGTATAAAGCTGAATCATGATTTCAGGCTAGTTTCTTTTGACTTGGTTAAGTCAAATGTCTCAAAATAGAGTTAGTCTTATAATTAGCTTAAAAATAGTTACTCAAAGATGACAAAATCTAATCAGTAATCGTAATCTGAACTTTTACATGGTATGGGGTAATCGCACAACTTGCTCCATTATTATAATCAATAGCGTTGAGAGACATACTTGTGCCGAATGCCATATTTATTTTTGGCGCTACTTCAGAGACCGTATATGGTTTGCTTAATGCATATAAAATTGAAAATTCTTCATCTGAACTGGTTACATCTTCAACGCTTATTCCAAAAAAACCTTCTTCAGTAACAGGCAGAGCAACGTTATAGGTTGACCAAGTATAGGTAGAAGTACAATCAGTACTTAAACATAGTTTAAATAAATTTGCTGCATTTTGACTAAGACCACCACTACTCGTAGAAAAATAATAGGAAGCTAGAGTTGGACTGCCAGTCATTTTTCCAGCAGGCACTCTTTCATACTTACTAGCACCGTTAAGGCCTGCATTAGAATCAGTATGACAAGTATAAGTGACTCCCCCACTAGACACAGGGACTGATCCTTTAAGCTTAATTTCTCTTGAAAGTGTTGGCTTAATATGAGTAAAGGTAGTTCCTATTGGAAGGCCTCTAGTTGAAGCGAAAGTTGCAATAGCCTTTGCAGGCAATACCGATGTAACATCAAACTCCAATGAACCTGTTCCTACTGTAACTGCATCGTTACAAGTAACATCGTACACAGATGTATTTGGAGCGCCGGTACAAAGCTCGAGCTTTTTCAGAGTTAATATATAAGAATCAGGTCGAGCACAAAATCCCACGGCATCATCAATACACCCTGCAGCTTTAACTTGAAAAGAAATTACGCTCGATACTATTAAAAACAGTAAAGGGGATTTATTCATAAATTCCTCAATGAAGTCAAAGTCTAATCAGTAATAGTAAATTTAGATTTCACATAGTATGGCCCCATAGCACACGTTGCCGCCCCGGTACCCATAGCACTTAAAGAGCCTGTAGATCCAAAAGCAATATCAATTTTTGGCGCTGTAGGTCCGACTGTATAGGGCGCTGAGAGAGGGTATATCAAGCTAAAGTCGGTATCTGTAGAGGCAACATCTTCAATTGCAATTCCATAAAGGGGATCAAAGGGCAGCCATTTATTCGAAGAACCATTAGCACCACCAGATCCAGTTCCAATCGAGCTCGAACAGTTCTGAGCAGTACAAATCCTATACGATGTTGAGCTTACAGCATTTTGACTAGTCGTGCCCCTATCAGTTGCTTCTCCAGCGTCTGTACCAATATAAAAAGTTTGCAGAGTTGCAGTCCCAGATGTCTTGCCAGCTAACTGTCTTTCGTATTTATTGCCGCTACCAGCAGTGGCAGCAGAGTCTGTACTACAAATTCCTGTATAGGCTTCCCCAGCAGCAATAGTTACTGAGCCTCTCATCTTTATTTCTCTTGAAAGTGTCGGTTTGATGTGGGTAAATGTTGTACCAATAGGCAGGCCCGTTGTAGAGGCAAAAGTAGCAATCGCTTGTCCAGCTGCCACTGAGGTTATGTCAAAGGTCAGGCTTCCAGTTCCTACCGTAACTGCGCCAGTACAAGTAACGTCATATGAGCTTAGAGCTTCGGTTGTATTTACCAGTGATGCCGGAGCACCTGTACAAAGCTCTAGTTTTAACATCGTCACTATGTATTCATCAGGTTGGGCGCAGTCACCATCTTGAGCAACAGCACACGCTGCAGCACTCGCTTGGAAAGAAATTGAGCTCAGCAATAGAGCAAATAGTAAAAATAATTTATTCATTAGTCAAGCCTCGAAATAGTTACGCCAACGCCCTCAGACTCCAGCGTGATTTTGTTTGATCGCTTTACCTTTGATAGGAGCTGTGAGCTCATATCACCCTCTGGGAATGCTTCATCCGCTATAAATTCTGTTGATGCTGTAGGGCCTTCTCTAGCAGGGAAAACAAAGGATATTTTTACAAAGTTATCTTTCTTTTGGATGTTGTTATCATCAACGCCTAACTCCATAACTACATTGGGAGTAAGAAGCAAGTCAAAGCTCAGCTTATCACCCTTTGAGTTTTTAGAATTATTAACCTTCTTCCACTCATAATGCGTTAAATTAATTTTTGCCCAAGGAAGATAGGGGATCTGGCCGCTGATACTCATGTCGTTTCCATTAAGAGCCCTTTCTTTAAAATCACCCACCGTCTTTTGTCCAGAGATTGCTTCGTAGTGGTTAATTAAAACGTCAAAAACTGCAGTCCTGAATTCAAAACCTAAACTGTATCTTGAATTACCCTTCGCGTCATAGTCAACAAAGACGTTACCACCAATCATTGATTTTTTATCATCCGTTAACGTCCTGTAGCCTAGACCAATGTTGGTTGTCATTCTACTTTTGCTTCTAATTAAAGTATTACTCAGTTGCAGCTGAACAAACCAAGCGTCTTTGCCAGGGTGAACAGATATTGGCCTTACCGTCATAATTGAAAATTCAGGCTTGTTGTTTTCTTTAGCGCTAAACTGAACCTCGGTATCACCCTGTCCGCCAATAACGCCAGCGATAGAAGAGGCGATGCCCGAAGACATGCTTGAAAGTAAGCCTTGCTTTATAGCGTCAGAGTCATCTGCGTTTATATTTGCACTAAAAGCAAACGCAACAAGAAGAAGTGCTTTTGATAATTTATTTTTCATGGGAAGGTTAGTAATTTTTAAGAGTAAATAATTATATAGAGTTTTTTTTAAAAGTAAATAATTCAAAATGATCCATTTTTTAATTAGTTGCTAGTCTAAATATCCAAACTTGCCGCTATTAAAGTCATCAATTGTCTGTTTTATCTCTGCATTAGTATTCATAACAAATGGGCCATATGAGGCAATAGGCTCATCGATAGGCTCGCCGCTAAGAATCAGAATGGTTGCATCTTCATCTGCCCTAATGGTGAACTCTTTGCCGTCATTTTCAAAGAGGACAAAGTGGTTTGCTGGGGCTTTTTCAATGTTGTTGATTGTAGCGCTTCCTTTGGTAATTAGAAGTCCTGTGTTGTGACTAGCGGTAAAGCTAAAGCTAGTTCCCTTGCCTTTATTTAGGTGAACGTTGTATAGACTTAACGGGGTAAACGTCGAGGCTGGGCCTTTACTGCCTTCAAAATCACCGGCGATAATGTCCACAGAGCCCGCATTATTTTCTAACTGAACCGAAGTAATATTTTTTTTATTAAGGTTTTGGTATTTGGGTTTCGTCATTTTGTCTTTGGCAGGCAGATTAACCCAGAGCTGAACCATTTGCATCTCGCCGCCTTTTTTGCCAAAGTTTTTCTCGTGATACTCTTTATGAAGAATGCCAGAGCCTGAGGTCATCCACTGCACATCACCCTCTGCAATAATCCCTCCACCACCGCTACTATCGTGATGTTCAACCCTTCCTTTGTAGGCAATCGTTACCGTTTCAATGCCTCTGTGAGGGTGCGAGCCGACACCTCGTGGGGCGCCATTATTTGGCGGGAAGTAATGGGTAGGCCCATAGTCCATCAAAAGGAATGGACTCATACGCTTCATGGTGAGCGGCTCCTCTCTTCCAAGGATCCCATGAACCCTGAAGCCGTCCCCAACAAAATGAAGGTTGCCAGGAGCTATTACTGCCTCTATTGATCTAAATGCCATTATAGTTGTGGTGATCTTAAAGATAAAAATTATAAATGTATTTTAGCAATCGCTCTGTTTATTTATTGAAACAGTGTGTTTTAATTGACACAAAAATTCCACTCATATTTTTTATAGATTTAATTAAGCTAAGTGTTTATTTTTCTTGATTACCATACTCCCATTTGAATATATAACTCAAGGTGAACCCTAGTATATCTGTTGGACTTAATTCAAAGACAATTAAATTATAGTTTAAAATTATTACATCAAACTAAAGAGCATATTGAGCAATTATTAGGTAAAAAATGAATAAATACAACAAAACTAGATGCTTATATTTGTTCTTACAAGCTCTCCTGACACGGAGCGCTCAAGCAGGCTGCGCTGTTGAGTCATTTAAATTTGGAATGTCCCACAAAGCTCTAGTGCGTAAATTAAAACTAGACGATTACCTTTATAACCCCTTACAAGAAAATTCGAACTCTAATTCAGAAATTTTCAGAAGGCTTTTAATCACTCCTGGAGAGAATGTTTTAGGAATGATAAATCTTTTGAAGGTTTCCCAATTGAGTTTTTACTTTTAGATGACACGCTTGCTGAAATTTTTAGGGTTAATGAAAAAACTTAACGTAGTACTTAGCGCATTACTATTAGCAATTACTTTTAATGTGCAGGCAAAATTGCCCCCTGCTGGAGTGGGTGGAGCAGCTATTCCAGCAAATATATACATTATGCTTGATAAATCAGCCTCTATGGCGGTCCCATGGCAGTTCGTCCCTGGGGTGGGTATGCCTTGGTACGAAACTAAAGGGAAAAATGTTTCTTATGGTCCTATGGATGTTGCGTTTGATTCCCAGGACAACGCTCATGTTATACATCATGGTTTGAGTTCCGAAATGAAAAAATTAGATGCGAATGGTAATCTTCTTTTTGAAATTGATGGACATCCTTCTTCATATAAGCCGGTGGGGGGGATTAAATTGCAAAACGGTATAGTGTTTGGGCCTACTCAGATAGAGATTGGTTTAAACGATAGCATCTATATGGCTGGTAAATTTAGTGTTCAGAAATTTAATAGTGATGGGGTATGGCTTAGAACATTCGACATATGTGATTTTATTGAGGAGATGGAAATTATGCAATCCAGCACATATCCTTATAACTGTAATGGGTGGAATGGTACTGGGTTTGTTTCTCAGATGACTATTGATTCCTCTGGAAATCTATACCTGTGGGTTGGGGATACTGCAGCGGGAAAGTATAAATTAGCGAAATTGGATCGTAATTTAAGAGTTTTAAAAAGTGTTCTTATTTATGAGACTGATAGCGACGGAATGTTTGGCTATGCTAAGGAGAGGGATATTGATACAGAAAAATTCACTGAGCGTACTACGCTCGGTGCTGGTGATTGGTATAACGGCAAACTTTACTTCTCGGGAGGTGGAAATGTCTCAAAGGCAGACCGAAGGCGGGGTTCACAATCTTACTTACAGGTCTTCAGCGATGATTTAGTTTTTGAAAAAAGAATGGAAAGGGGATTCCCCGACGAAGATGCCTTCCGATGTATTGGGTCAGGGAAAGCAATTGAGGTAAATGCAAATGGTATCTATATTGGAAGTAATAATGGTGTTTGTCAGTATAGTTTCGAAAATGTGTGGTTAGAGGGACAGAATAATAGGGATGAAGATTATACTTGTGCGTCACAGGGAAGAAATTCCGATTGTTTACAAGGTTATACATTCGACAAGAGTTTTGGTGTTCAAGTGCTAGAATCGGATAGTTCTGGCAATATTGTTGTAGTTGATGGAGGCCAGCCTCATGGTTCAATTAGAGTATTTGATCCTGATTTTAATTTTATTAGGCCAATAGCTCCATATAAGTCTCGTATGGACGTGATTATGGAAGTACTTAAAAAGCTCACCTCTGATTCGGATTTAGTGTCGAGCGCTAACTTTGGTTTGCAGCTCTGGGCAAATCATTCATCCGTTCCACTCAAAGAGGTAGAAGAATTCACTCAAGAAAAACATTTAGTTAAAGATTGGACTGGAAGGGATAAATTAAGGCGCAGAGTGGATATTAATATTGATGGAGCAGGCAAAATATACGATAGCGTAAAGGATGCAAAATCGGGGATTACCGACCGCACTCCATGGGGCTGGTACGCTGCGAATGGTAATACATCTTTACACCCCGCAATGGTTGAGGCAAGGGATTATTTCCTGGGTGCTGATTCACCATTGGACCCTAATGCAAGCTGCCAAAAGAACTTTCTCTTAGTTATTAGTGATGGTGAATGGGGGAATGTTGCAGAAGTAAATGCGATTGCAACGGAGCTTCTTGAAACAAAAGGAATACAAACTATAGTTACGGGTTTTTCTTTACTACAAGGAAGTGACCAATATACCAGCTTAGCTAAAGCAGGTGGAACCTATCCTACTAGCCCTATATTTGCAGATCAGGTGGAGACACTTTATGAAGCGTTGTATAACATGCTCTCCCCTTCAAAAACTTCTCGCTTAACTGTTGCAGCGCCAGTAGTAGTGCCCAATCTTTTAAGTGGCAACCATATATTTCAGTCAACCTTTACCTATGAGCCAAAACATCAGTGGAAGGGGCAACTTTCAAAGTATAAGCTAAATTCTAATGGCTCGTTTGGCGCGCTTCAGTGGGAGGCAGGTACAAAGCTAGATGCCAAAAATACCGCAACACGAAAAATCTGGACAGTGGCCAATAAATTCGGTGTTAACTCCTCTCTTAATAACTTTACAACATCTAATCTTCTTGGCTTAAAAGAGGCACTTTGGGAGGGTAGCGGCTCGTCACCAACAAACACTGAAGCTACAAATCTGATTAACTTTGTCCGCGGTATCGATGCATATGATGAAAACAGTAACCTTAATACGAGTGAGAAGCGCTGGAAGCTTGGCGATATTTATAACTCCAAACTAGTGGTGGTTGGAAAACCAAATTCAAAGACTACGGATTTGGACAAAAAATCTCATACTGAGGCTTATTATCGTCATCTAAATAATTATGCTAATTTCAAGAATGGATCATCATGTGGTGGCAATTGCAAGCTTCGAGATGAAGTAGTATACGTGGGGGCAAATGATGGGATGCTTCATGCTTTTGATTCAGCCACGGGTGAAGAATTATGGGCATTTATTCCGCCAATGATGCTGCAATCTCTCAGATCTATGGTTTCAGTTTCGATAAATCAAACCAAGGCTATTTACGGAGTTGATGGCTCGCCTACTGTAAAGGATATTTATTATGATAATAAATGGCGTTCAGTTCTAATTTCTGGAATGGGTAGAGGCGGAAAGGGTTACTTTGCTCTAGATATCACGAACCCATCAAGTCCTAAATTTTTATTCGCTTTTGAAAATAAGCCTACCCTTAGTAAGATTTATCATTGGGACGCAAGCGGCACTAGAACTGACTTAGATTATTCGAGCAGCAGCATTGCCCAGGAGTATGATTACTCAAAACTGGGGGACACTATGTCAACGCCGGTAATTGTAGCGATGCCTGAGGGTTCGGGTCGTAAATGGGTAGCGGTTTTTGGTGCTGGATACAACGCTGGAATAAACGAGGACTACGCATCTGCCATTTATGTGGTTGACTTAGAAGACAACGGTAAGGTATTAAAACGAATTGATTTGACCGATTCAAGTAATAGTTCTTCAATTGCTAACGCAATGCCATCGGCTCTTGTTTCCGTTACTCCAGATACTACTAATAAAGCTAACTATCAAGGCTCTATGATATATGGCGTCGATCTTGAAGGAAAACACTGGCAGTTTAACCTAACAAATACAGGCACTCTTTATGATATTACGCAAACTTTCGATGCAGAGGCAACCTATGATAACGATCGAATGGCGTTTTTCCAGACAACCCCCGCGATTGGAAATGATAATAATTTGTGGTCTTTTTATGGAACTGGAAACCAGCAAAAACTTGAGAGGATGTCCGGCGATATTAGCAATAGAATTTTTGGTTTAAAAGACAAAAATTTTCCAACTTATGTTGCTAGCTCAAGTTCTACTGCAGGATCTTCTTCTATGAAAAATGTTTCATCACTCGGAAGTTCTTGCAGCTCTGAAGAGGATGGCTGGTATTTGAATTTAGGAGCCAATGAAAGAGTAACTGGGAAGCTTGCTGTTCATAATAGTGTACTTTATTCATCTTCATATACGCCAAATTCAGGATCAGCATGTTCTGCTGGAAGTGGCTCATTAACTGAGTACAGTCTCTCTTGTGGCAGTAAAAATAGAAAAATAGATATAGGGGAGGGCATTCCAACTGGTGCAGTTATTTTTGAAGATAAAATCTATATCGGTATTAGTGGTTCTGGTTCAAGTGATATATTAGATGATCAAAATCAAGTTGTCGGTAAGAAGACGAATAACCTTATCGTAATTGATACCGTTGAAACCTCTGACGACGAAGTTGTAGGAAAAATTACTCAAGAGGCATGGAGGGAAATTTTTTAATGTCATTAATTTATACAATTTTAAAGAATTAATTTAGCATTGATGTGATCTTAAAGATAAAAATTATAAATATATTTTATCAATCGCTCAGTTTGTTCATTGTAATAGAGTGATTATGATAAGATTCATATGATTTTAACGAGTATAGTAAATTTTTATTAATTTGAAGGAATTATGAGCTATAAATCTTTACCGCTAATTTGCATTCTCTCAATTTTGCTTTCAAGTTGTGCCTTGAGCCTTCAGCCTTCTGTGAAAGATGCCACGATTAATGAATCTGCATTAAATTCAGGAACAACTCTTATCTATAACTCAACAAATGCAACCACTTTGGCCAATTCTACTGAGTTTAAATATATTAGAGACCCAAGTGGTGCAAGTTCACAAAATCCTTTAGAGGTGATTAATGCTCATAAAGCTTATGGTTATGGCTTAACTGGAGCGGGAGCAACCATTGCAATAATGGACACTGGCTTTTGGACTGGACATCAAGAACTTGCAGGTAGCAGTAAATCTATTACTTCGTATGGAACACTTATTGCTGCAACAGGAGTCAGTATAGGCAAGGATCATGGTTTATTTGTCTCTAGTATTGCTGCAGGTGAGGATGATGGAACTGGTATGCAGGGGGTAGCTCCAGGAGCAAGCCTTCACTTATCAGATTTTCATAATAGAAATGGAGCTACTAACTGGCCAACACACTGGGCCCTTGCAACTGATAATGCTAGTAGTGCAGTTGTTCAGAACAATAGTTGGGGAATGGAGACAAATTACTCAGCTTTAACCTCTTATATGTCCGACAATAGTGTGGATGCGAGTACTGCTTATTCTGCACTCTATAATGCATATGGTTATACTGCAAATAAAACGAGTTGGAATCAATATATTACAGCACTGAATAATTTTCAATCTCATGGAGTAATAGTAAGAACATTAAGTAATAACACATCTGAGCTTAGTATGGATGCAGCTATTCCAGAGCAATATCCAGAACTGGCTGAAGCATGGATTGCAGTAGTAAATATTGAGATCACAGGCTCTAGTGGGAATGAAACTTATACTAGGCAGTCTGCCCCGTGTGGTATATCTGGAAAATATTGTTTAGGCGCAGATGGCTATCAACTCGTTGGTGCAGCATTTGATCCGGATGGTGCTACTAATTTATATTGGAGGGGATACTCAGGAACATCTTTTGTTGCGCCTCAAGTATCTGGTGCTGTTGCATTATTATCAGAGGCATTTCCAAATCACACACCTGAAGAATTAACTGATAGACTTTTGGCATCAGCTGACAATTCTTTTTTCTCTCATGACGCAGCGGTGACTTTTGGTAATGGTATTACGCATGGGTACGATGATGAGTTTGGACATGGGGTTATGGATATTTATGCAGCTCTCCAGCCAATTACTTCTTCTTCATTCACACAAGTATATACCGGGAATACTTTAAATAGTAATGCACCATTAAGATTAAATAACTCAGTGCTTTCTACTTCTAGTGCATTGGGTGATTCATTATCTCAAGGCTTAGTCGGTGAGATTGGTTATACCTATGATGATCTAGATGGAGGCTTTGAGTATGATCTAGACTCTCATATTGCTAAATCTAACAAAGAAGCCCCAACTATAAATCTTGTTAGTGAGCTTAATAAGCTGTCAAGCCCTTTGAATAATTCATTCACTTTTAAGCCAAAGTATAATTTTAATCAAGTGGTAGGAAACTACAAAGTAAATAGTGATTTGAATACCTCAGTAACTATTGGAGCAGGTTCTTACCCTGTTCAGAATTTCTTTGACTCAAATAATGATTTAATCAATTTATCAAGTTACCAAGCACCATATTTAGAGGCAAATGAGGGGGGTATTGGAGTCAATGCAAGTTACCAATTATCTAATTCTCGATTACTTTTAGGGGCAACTGTTCCAATGGAGCAGGGCAACGGCCAAACTATAGGCACTAGAAAAAGCCTTGTAAGTTCATTAGAGTTTGGAGATTCTTCAAATCATTTAATAACTTTAATGGGTGGAATTACCGAAGACAAAGACAGTCTTTTAGGATCAAAGGGCTCTAGTGCATTTTCTCTTGATGGGTCAAACTCTACTACAACCTTTGCAGCACTTAAAGCTCAGAAGCAGTTTAATAATAATTTCGCTTTAACCGGCATAGCGACATTTGGAAATACAAATATGTCGAGTCCAAGAAATAGCTTTATCGACTCCGCGAGTGACGTTAAATCTTTAAGTGTTGCTTTAATTGCTAATATGAATAATCTTTCTAAGGATGACAGTTTTTCTTTATATGTTGGGCAGCCTAGCCGTGTAGAAAATGGCTCAATGGCAATTAAAATAGCAAGCTTGGCAGATTCTAATAGAAAAATAAACCAGACTATAAAAAATATTAATCTTGAGTCATCAGCAAGACAAGTTGATATGGGTTTTTCTTATCGTAAAGACGTTTCTGAAGATTTAACCTTATCACTTAAGCACTTAATTACCAATAATTTGAATCATAGTATTTCATTAAACAGACTTCATTCAAGTTATGTTGGGATGGACTATAAAGACCTAAAGCTTGGTATCAGCTCTAATCCAAATGATTCCTCAATAGAAAAACAGATCTCATATGTTATTGCTTTATAAATTTAAGTATAAAGTTCTTCTGTCTTTTTTAGTAATCACGCTAAGCTCGTGCTCAGTTATTTCTGAGGAGCTCTCGTGTAACTTCTCTGAGATAGATTGTTATCGCTTTGACTATTCATCCATTGATAATTTTAAAGATTCAGTCGAGGAGCATTCACAGCAATGGAGTTTATCTGACCCTAAGGATGCCTTAACTAAAATAACTCCACAAGAGGGGCTATCTATTAACTCCTCAGTTGAAGCTGAAAATCTAATTCTAGAGAGTCCTGAAAGTATTTATGCTTTGGGTGTTTATATTATGAATAATCAAAAGCCAAGGGAGTGGTTATTTGTCGCTGAACAGGCTTATTTGCGAAGCTGGAATAGCTTAGTTAGATAAATTAAATAATTCTTAGAATTGAATTTTAATAAATCTAATCACTAAAATAATAACCAATTACTTTAGAGTTCATAAATTAGAATATAAGTATTAAATTTAAAACTCTTTATTTTGAAAAAAAATATTCTTGTCTTTAAACATATGACTTCTCAGAATCCTGGAATCTTTCGAGATTTTGCGAATGATCAACACGTTAGTTTTCACGAGATTGATCTTCATGCTGGCGACAAAATTCCAAATTTAGAAAAGTTTGATGGCCTCTGGGTGATGGGGGGCTCGATGAACGTGTGGGAAGAGGAGGAGTTTCCTTGGCTGATTGAGGAGAAAAAGGCTATTCGCCATGCGGTTGAAGATTTAAATATGCCATTTTTAGGTATCTGCCTTGGGCATCAGCTCCTTGCTGAGGCGATGGGAGGAAAGGCAATCAATACTGGAAGGTATGAAGTAGGACTATTTGAAATTGAGCCCACCAAAGCAGGCCTTAATCACCCACTTCTAAGTAACCTTAAGGATTCTGAAAAATGGGTTAATGCGCATCTAGTTGAGATTACTCAAGAGCCAGAAAACGCTGTAGTGCTTGCAAGCTCTGATAATTGCAAAAATCATATTATGCAGGTAGGCGATAAGGCTTATTCTTGTCAGTTTCATCCTGAGGTCTGCAGTCACACTTTGGATGGCTGGATGAAAATTCCTGGCGTACCTAGCTTTTTTGAAGAGTTAAGTGTTAATGGCCTTAAACACTTAACTTCCACTATCACTGAAAATTTAGAGGTAAATAATAAAGCTTCATTTACCCTGTTTAAAAATTGGTGTAATTTAGTGTTTGACTAAATCAACTTACTATTTTATGCATTAGATATATTGTTGTTGCATTGCACTAGAATCAATGTCAAAATCTAGAATCAATTTCATTTTTTATAACTATGACTGCTAAAAATTGCTCTAAGTGTAATCAATCATTTGGTTGTGGTGCTGGGACAGGCAACTGCTGGTGTATGAGTTTTCCTGCAATTATGTCTTCAATCTTAGAGCAAGACTGTTTTTGTCCATCTTGCCTTGGAGATGCAATTAACAATAAAATTGAGTCACTTATAGATGAGAATGGTATGGAGAGTTTTCAAAAACTTGCTGAGCCATATCGCGCTCAACCTAAGCTCATTAAAAATGTGGACTTTACTATCGAAGACGAATTGTATGTATTTAGTAAATGGTATCTAATAAAGCAGGGGAGTTGCTGTAAAAATGGCTGTAAGAACTGCCCTTATTAAAAACTTGAACTATGCATAAATTTGATGATAAAGCCTCCAAGATATTATTAAATGTCCTTTCTCATACTATTGAGCGCTTAAGTATGGACCCGCCAACTTTAGATTATCCAAAGTCGGTTAATTTTTTTGAAAAAAATGCCAAAAGCCTTATCTCAGAAATGGGAAATTCTATTGACACTGTTTTTGATCAATATAAAAATACTATAGAGCAAAGCATTATTTCAGTGGACTCTCCAAGGAACTTAGCCTTTATACCTGCCGCGCCTACCAAAGCCGCTATGATTTTTGATTTAGTGGTTTCTGCCGGATCACTTTGCGGAGTTTCTTGGCAAGAAGCGAGTGGGGCGGTCTGGGCAGAAAACCAAGTCATACGATGGATCGCTGATCTTGTTGGACTACCTGAGAGTGCTGGAGGCTGCTTTGTTTCTGGAGGAACAAACGGAAACTTATCTTCATTGGTCGTTGCAAGAGAGGAGTTTCGTAAAAAGAATCCCAGAACGTTGAAACGCTTGGCTATTTTGTGCTCTGATCAAACCCACTCTTCAGTAAAAAGTACCGCCCTAGTAATGGACTGTGAAGTTATAGTTGTTGCCACAACTGATTCATATCAATTAACCCCTGAGCTTATTGAAAATGAATTTAGGGAGCATTCAAAAACGTATGAGAGTCTTGATATATTTGCTGTTGTTGCAACAGCTGGCACGACAAATTTAGGGGTGATAGACGACATCAATGGTCTATCTGATTACGCAAAAAAGAACAAAATATGGCTTCATGTCGATGGCGCTTATGGAGGCGCAGGCTTGCTTTCAGATAACGTTAAGGATTTATTTAATGGAGTTGAAAATGCGGACTCATTTATCGTTGATCCCCATAAGTGGCTTTTTGCTCCGCTTGACTGCGCGGCGGTCATTTATAGAGATAAAAGTTTAGCAGCAGAGGTGCACGCTCAAAAGGCGAGTTATTTGGATATTCTTCATGACGATGAGGAGGGTGACAACCCTTCAGATTATGCCTTTCATTTGTCAAGGAGAGCGAGAGGTTTGCCGCTATGGTTTTCTTTATCCGTATACGGAGTAGAGGCATATCGAAATGCTGTAGAGAGTTCACTTAATATTGCCAGCTATACGTCAGGCGTAATTAAGGAGTCGTCACATTTATCCTTGTTGATTGAGCCTACGCTTTCAATCGTTGCTTTTGAGAGAATAGGTTGGGACTGGTCAGATTATAAGAGTTGGTCAAAAAAGCAACTTAAAAAACAAATCTGCTTTGTTGTTCCATCTTCCGTAAGAGGTAAGCCAGTTTTGAGGTTTGCTTTTGTAAATCCAGGAACCACAGAGGCAATCGTAGATGAGATCTTATTAAGCCTAAAGTAAACCTTCACTATAATATTTACTTTATGGGTTTATCTTTTTTTGGTTTTTTCTTTTCTTTTCTAGAGTCTTTTCCCTTAGCCATGTTTCCTCCCTTTAATGGCAAATATCTTACAGTATTTTCGATTGCATCTTTAGAGCCTTATTAATATAATACTGGTATGACAAAAAATAATCCTATTAAATATGACTGATAGATCTGAGATCGTAATTGTTAATGAGCGTCTCTACCACTTGGGAGTAAAAAAAGGAGACCTTGCGCAGAATGTCTTTATCGTTGGAGACCCGGCGCGTGCAATACGCGTTTCTAAAGAGTTTGATACGATTGAGCGAGAGATTTCAAATAGAGAGTATCTAACGTTTACAGGGACATATAAGGGTATTCCAGTTTCTGTAATTGGTACTGGGATTGGCACAGACAACGTCGAAATTGCCTTGGTTGAAGCCTTCATTGCCCATGAGTTTAACCTTAAAGACAGCACGCGTAAAAGTGACTGTCCGCCGATGACATTTATAAGGCTTGGAACGTCTGGTGGCGTTCACCCAGATATAGCTCCTGACACACTTGCAATCTCATCCTATGCGCTTGGCCTGGACAATACTGGACTTTACTATGACCAGAGTCCAGAAGATGAAATAGTTGAAAGAATTGAGAGTAAAGCAAAACAAATTTTGACTGATGCAGCGCTCAGCCCATCAAGGTTTAAGGGGAAAATTATTCCCTACGCATCAAAAGCATCTTCTGAAATTACTGACGCGCTGGCAAAACAAGCAGCAAAGCATAATGTTAAATTTGAAGTTGGGATAACGGTCTCTTCCCCAGGTTTTTATGGCCCATCTTCGCGCTATATTGAGGGCCTAAAAAACACGTTTCCTGATATTAAAGGCAGCCTTTCAAAGCTTGAGATTGACGGCCTTCGGGTCATTAATATGGAAATGGAGTCTAGTCTATTTTTTCACTTATGCAGTCAAATGGGTTATAGAGCTGGGACCATCTGTACGGTCATTAGCGCCTCAACATCAAGCGACGATGTAGTGGACTATGATGCCGCTATTGGAAATACAATAAATATTGGCCTAAAGACGTTAGTTGACCTTAATAAAACAGACTAATTTGAAAGCCTGATAAATACCTTAAAACTTCATCTAATTTTTATTTCTTTAGAGTAGACTCACTTGAATGAAAATATTTATCATTGCAATAATTGTGCTTTTAACTGGATGCAGCTCTGGAGAAAAAGATAAAACTCCAGAATCAAATGTTGCACTCGGTGAAAACGTTTTTAATCAAAACTGCGTAAGTTGTCACGGCTCAAAGGGGCGCGGTCTTGCTAAAGATTGGAAAGTTAAAGATGAGAACGGTAACTACCCAGCGCCACCGCTTAATGGCACTGCTCATACTTGGCATCATTCACCTTCTGATCTACTATATACAATTAATAAGGGCGGGGGAGAGATGGGTGGACAGATGCCTGGATTCGAAGAGCGCCTTAGTGAAGAAGAAAAACTAGCTCTATTAGATTATATTTATAGTTTGTGGCCAGGTGAAATTCAAACAAAATATGACAAGAGATTTAAATAAAATAGAAATGAGATTTGTACTTAAGCTTAAGTGGCAAAAAAATTCTATATACATTAATATATTTTTCTAACTTTCCAAACAACATGCTTAAGTTTGGCACATCATTTTCTATAAAATAAAATATTTTCTACTTCGGAGATTTTCATCATGAGTAATCGATTTCATCTGGCTGTTGAGGCTGGAGATTTGTCAGTAACTGTTGAATGGTATCAAGAGGTACTTGGATGTAAGTTAGATACTTCGGAGTTAGGATCAGAGAAAGGACTATGGCAAGATGTTGATTTTTGGGGAAATGAATTAACCCTTCATAGCTCAACTCCAAGAAAAGCAAAAAATTTAGATATGAATAGGCATGATGTTGCTATGGGAAATGTTGTTGTTCCTCATTTTGGCGTTCATCTAGAAATGGATCAATACCAGCAAGTACGTGAAAATGTTCTTAAAAATAATGGCTTCTTAGATAAACCATATGTTCGTTTTGAAGGCACAGATTACCAGCAGGAAACATTCTTTGTTCAAGATCCAAACCATAATGTTTTAGAGATTAAGCATATGGTAAATCCAAGAGAATCTTAATAAGGAGTATTAAATTGAATGATGATCAAGTAGAAAAAATACTAAAAGAACTTAGAGATATTCGCGGCGTTATGAATAAGGCCTATCAATTATTTTGGGGCGCAAGCATATTACTTTTATTAATTCTTGTTGTGGATTTTATTTAAGCAAATGATTAGACAAATAGTACAAATTGGAAACCCAGCTTTACGTGAGATTGCCAAGGCAGTTGAAGAGAGTGAAATTACTTCAAAGGAAATTCAAAGTCTTGTTGATGATCTTATTGAAACAATGAGAAATGCTAATGGAGCTGGCCTAGCGGCTACCCAAATTGCTGTTCCATATCGAATATGCGTTATCGAAGTAAATAAAAATCCGCGCTATCCATACAAGCCTGATATACCCTTAACGGTTTTAATTAATCCTAAGGTAACCTTTTTAACAGAAGATAGAATTAATGTTTATGAGGGCTGCCTATCAGTTCCAAACATAAGAGGCAGGGTCAACCGCTGCCCTGAAGTTCGAATTGAAGGCTTTGATAGAGACGGTAAAAGTCTTAATTTTGTTGCAAAGGGTATAAGCGCTGGAACCTTTCAGCATGAGCTTGATCATCTCGATGGACTTGTTTTTACTGATCGAATGGATGACGCTAGTTCACTGACAACTATTGATGAGTTTGCACTAAATAACGAAGAAGAATTTAAGCAACAGGTGATCAATATTGTCAAAAATTATGGCAGTTAAGTTTTGTTTTAGATCACTATGACTCTTAACTAAGCCAAGTTTACTAAACTTACTAAATTAATTATCTTACGTAAGTATCTGTTATTTAATAACTTCCTTTAAAAACCTTCTGTAATTGACTTAATTTAGAGATAAATTTGGTAGATTTGTCGTTTTGAATTGTTTATACTCAATTTCGTAGG
>Ga0209384_1000135_pt1 | contig 50787 bp, 46 predicted proteins | sample CoawatmetaG05DNA_FD_187511 | JGI IMG/M metagenome (GOLD analysis project Ga0209384, IMG submission 187511) | Marine microbial communities from the West Antarctic Peninsula - Coastal water metaG058-DNA (SPAdes) (version 2) | ecosystem: Environmental > Aquatic > Marine > Coastal ... | reverse complement strand
CGTCTAAGTCTCCAAAAGCTATAATCTCTCTACTAGTTTCTATTAAAGCGAATAATCGTTGTTTTACTTTATCTGCATTAATACGTTCTGTTATGTTTCGAAAACTCCAAACACGGCCTTTGTTTTCGCCATTCATCAACTTGGGTTGTGAATATCTTTCAAATATTCTGCCATCTTTTAATTCAATAGTGTCTAGGCTATTAGTGTCTGGCTGCGCATATAATTGACGCACTCCAGACAGCCATTTGTCTGGGTCTACTAATTGGTTTGTCACAAACTTAAGTAACGCCTCATCGTCTTTTTTGGCTAATAGATTATTTGGTAAGCTCCATAATTCTGCAAACTTGTTATTATAATTAACTACTTTACCGTCATCTACTACTAAAATACCATCTGCAGTTGACTCTAAAACCGCCTGAAGATTAGCGTACGCGTCTTGTAAAGAATTTTTAAATGTATTTCGTTTGGTAACATTAGTTGCAGCTCCAATTATTCTTTGGGCTACTCCGTGTTTATTACGTAAAACAAAACCTCTATCTTCAATGTATAAACTATTACCATTAGGGCTTAAAAAGGCATATTCAAAACAAAAATTATTTTGCTCGGGGTCTTTAATTATTTTTTCTAATGATTTCGCTATTTTGATTTTATCATCTGGATGCACGTAATCATCTATTTTCATTTCGTCTAAATCTATGGTATTATCAAAACCAAATACCTTATGAAAACCTTCTTTGTTTCTGTAGATGTTATCGGTTAAAAGGTCCCAATCCCAAACAGCATCATTGGTAGCAAGACTAATAAATTTAAATCTTTCATTAGATAGTTTTAATTCCTCCTGACTGTTTTTTATGCTCGTAATGTCTCGTATTACGCCTCTACTACCAATTATATGATTTTCGGCATCATATATAGGTTCTCCAATATCTTGTATCCAGCATTTTTTATTTTTTAAATTGGTTCCCTGCAATTCAATATCATAATTTATGCCTTTTTGAAGAAGGTTTTTTGTTGCTTTTATAAGTTGTTTTCTAGATGTTTCGTCAAAACAATTTAAAACTTCAGTATTTTCTGGAATTCCATCTTTAGGATCATTACCATAAACTGAATAAATGAATTTAGACCAATTAGTGGTATTTGTTTCTATGTCATATGTCCAGTAGCCAATTTTTGCCATTCTACCGGCTTCCTTTAATAAGAACTTGTTTTCGTCTATTAATTGATCTATATTATTTTTGATTAATTGTCGTTTTTTTAATTTACGATGTACAACTTCTAGAAGCTCATTTGCATTAATAGGTTTAATTAAATAATCTTCTGCACCCGCATTCATGCCAGATCTAATATCTTCATTACCCCCTTTAGCGGAAAGAAAAATTAATGGAATGTTTTTTGTCTTCTTATTTTTCTTAAGCTTTTCAAACATCTCAAGACCATTTAATTCAGGCATCAATATATCGGAAAGTATAAGATCTGGAAGCATCGTCATAGCCATTAGATATCCAACGGCTCCGTTTTCAGCTTCTAAAACTATATACCCTTCTAGTTTAAGTATATCGTAAATTTCTTCTCGTATGAGTCGTGTATCTTCTACAATTAATATTTTATACATATTGTTTCGTTATTAGGGTTTTGATAATAAAAGAAGTGCTATCAATAAAAATGATTTTTGCAACTATTTTTCTTTTTATTACTATTATGGGTTCTTTTGCAATTGATAAACCCAGACATCTTTGTGTTATGTCAATGTTTTTTTATTAAAAAGCTTTGCAAAAGAAAAATTTAGCTCTCTGTTATAAAAATGGTCTGGTTGGACTTTTTTGTTATAAAAGAGCTGTATAGCTGCTATTATTTCTGTCATAGTATAAGTTCTATAAGAGTGCTTTTGTGAAAATTTAATATCAGTATTTGCTAGCTTCATACATTTTTGTAAGAACTTATCTATTAAAAGCAATTTTAAGGAATTATTATTAATCATAATTATAATATTATAATAAAATGTATCAAAATTAATAGATATTTTAGATTCATAAAACTACTATATTTAGGGATGCAGTTGCTCACTAGGTAAAGCTTTTTTGCCAATTCAAGTGATGGGGGGGTTGGGGTATTAAATACCTTAAAAAGGTATATTTAGCCAAGTTATATTTTTTAAATTACAAAAACAGGTTTTTACATTAATTTAACTAAAGAATTGCTAATAATTTTAGTAATTATACTTAAAATATTTCATTCTAATTTTTATATATAAAATCGAATGAGCAGGCTGTAAAGTCTTCGTAATTATCTCTGCTAATTTTAAGTTTTCATCTAATGAGTTATAAATACAATACCTATTTTATTTCGCTAGAATTGAGTTCTATCTTAAAATATTTAAAGAAATACAAAAAGATATTTGAATAGATTGTGGTAGAATTTTCTTCTACCTTTTAGTTAAAAGAGCTAAAGTGTTTTAAAAAATTAAGTAGTTTTATAGCAGTTACTAAGGCATAGGGTAATTTATTAATATAGGGGTGTGCTTTAATTTTATGATATAAATTAATTGTTTTTAACAATTAATTTATATATCTTTATATACTAATAATAAAACAATTTAAAATGAAAAATCTATTTTTACTAGTTATAGTAACGGCATTATTTAGCTGCCAACAACCAATAACAGAAACAGCCCCAACCATAATTGGGTATGATATTTCAGAAGAGGTGAGAACACCGCTTACTGCAGGAGATATTTCTACTGTAGCTGTTTGGGAAGCGTATATTAAAGCGCACAATGAAAAAGATATCGCAACCATAGACGGCTTAAATGCAGCAAAAGATTTTAAAGTAAAAGGTCCAAAAGGAGAGGTTTTTAATGGTTCTGAAGAACATACCACCTTTTTAAAAACTTGGTTTGAAAGCGACGCAAACCCGCAATGGACTACGAAGTTTTTAATAGCAAATGCATTTACATCCAAAGATGGCGCAGTAAAACAATACGTTACTTCTTCGCATGATGTTACTTTAAATATAGACGGGAAAAAGATAAAAGTAAATCAAATACATGATGCCCTAATTGTAAACGGAAAAGTACAAGAGTTTACAGTGCATGAAAGAGTTTCAACGGAATAGTTTAAAACTTAAATTATCATTAACTTAAAATCAATTAAAATCAATTAAAATGAAAAAACTATTAGCTATTGCTTTGTTTAGTGTTTTTGTATCCTGTACCCCAGGAATGCATCCAGAATACGAGCAAAATACGGAAACAGTAAAAGCATTTTTAAAGTTGCAAGGTGAAGAAACAGATGTGAATGCACAGATGGCACTAGTGCATGAGGAGTTAGAATGGCAGCCCGCTTTTCACGGTGCCGCTCCAATAGGAAAAGAAGAGTTTAAGGCGTACCTTCTTAATTGGCAAGATGTTATGGAGGAAACGGTATATATGCCAAGAAATTACTTACCAGGAGTTTTGGCAGATACGGGATTACAAGATGGTAGTGTAAGGTCTTACGGAAAATGGACAGGAGTACATTCTGCTACTGGAAAAAAGTGGGAGTTAACAGCTTATCACACTTGGGATTTTAAAGATGGTAAAATTATTGCTGGTGGAGATTATTTTGATGCAGGAGGTTTAATTGCATCGCTTCAAGTAGAAGAGGTTACAGAAGAAATTACAGAAGAATAAATTTAATTTCCTTTTTTAAAAAAAGCCTTACAATTTGTTAGGCTTTTTTTATGAAATAAAAAATAATTATTTAAGTACTTTTAAGTCCTAATTAAGCTAGATTAAAATCAAAACCTTTTGAAAGATCATTTTACTTCTAATAAATTAAAATAGGTATTGCACTGGTATATTTTTTGAAGGGGAGCAACTGAAGTTAAAGAAGGGAATGTTGTAATGTTTTGGGGTATCTTTGATTCTATGCGAAATCTAATGAAATTTAGAAAAGGCTTTGCTTTGTCAGAAAATATATAAGCACCTCTAAACTAGGTGTATATATTGAAGATGTTTATCATGGGTTTTTCTATTTTTTAAGCAATAGTATTTAGTGTTCCTCAGCAGGATTAACCTATTGATATTTATAAAAAACCCCTCATATGAGGGGTTTTTTATAACAGTTTATTATTTTTTTCTACTTCAATTTTCTTTAATTTTTTATTAATTACTTCTTTCCGGGATGCCAACTCTTCCTTTTCTAGGAGCGTAAGAGGTATGTAATACCTTCCATCCATCATCTGTGTAATTCCATACAGATGAACCTCTAGTAGCATATGATACGGTTTTAGCATTGTCTATAAAAGTATACTTACCATCTGCTACAAATGTAATTACGGCAGTGTTCATATCTGGAGAAAAATAAGTTTCCATATTAGAAAGTGTAAAGAACTCCCAAGTTATTTCTGTGTCTATAACTACATCTTTTTCAGTATAAATATAAAAAGGATTTAAGTTAGAGTCTCCTGTAGGAACTTTAATTTCTGGATGCTCAAATTTTTTGTAAGCTTCATAATCACCAGACATGATTGCTTTTTGCATTGATTCCTGGTGCGCTATTACTTTATCACTAATGCTTTTTTTATTTTTTTTAGCATAATATAGTTGCGCAGTTTTCATGTATGGAGAAGCAAAAGTTGCATAATCTACTGCTTTTAGTGCAGCATTTAAAGCATTTTCATAATCGCCATTGGCTGCATAATGCTCTGCCATAGAATCATGTGAGTTCGGGCCGTCATGCATATCTTGAGACATTTTTACGTACTTCATAGCGTTAGTTGTGTCTTCTTTTCCGAAATCTCCTCTCATGTAACCATACGAGATCATATTATATGCAGAGGAAGCATGTGAAGGAAATTTTTCAGCAAAAACTTTAAATGAATTAAAATCTTGAGGACCTGTAACAAGATAATTCATTAGCGCACTCTTTGGAAATTTACTTGCAAGACTTTTGCTTACTGCTTGCCTGTCTTCTGAAGAGGCTGCCAAAAATTGATACCATCCTTTTTCTTCTGGGCTTAATTTTGTTGTATTAATAGCTTTAAGCTTTTCTGATCTACTTCCCCAGTTTTCATTGTTACTGCTTACGGCAGCTAAAATAAGTTTTGCGCAGCCACAATCTTTATCTATTAGCAGTGCTGAATTGGCAGCACCAAAAGCAGCCATGTATTCTAGATTCATTGCATATTCTATTGCATTATTGGTAATAAGTGAAGCTTTCTTGCTGCAGGAGGTTTTATTCATCCATTGTGCATTTAAAAGCATTGTGAAGCATAAAGCGACAAAAGTTAAGTTATTTTTCATAATTTATTTGTTAAATTAATAATTTTGTCTTAAAGTTACAAAATTAGTTTCTAAAAGCAACTTTTTTATGGGTTTATTATTTTAACATCCAAATATAACGTGTTAACTTCTAATACTGTAACTTAGGAAATTATTAATATTAAAGATATTTTAATTGGTTTTAAATAAATAGTAATTTTATTTTGATGCTTTTACCTAGAATTATGTAACAAAAGAAGTGTAGTTTATGAATAAATTTATATTTTTATAAAATATTTCAATTACTTAATTAATTTAACTTTTTTTAAACCCTATATTTTGAGTTTAACAAATCCACATACTTGTGCTATTGCTTATTCTGTCTCCATGTTAGGGGATAAATGGTCTCTATTAATATTAAGAGACATTATCGTGCATAAAAAATCTAGATTTAAAGAGCTTAAAGACTCAAAAGAAAAAATAGCAACTAATATTCTCACGAATAGATTAAAGTCCCTTTCAGAAATAGGTCTTATTGAAAAATTAGATCCTACAGGCACAAAAAAAAGTACGCGGTATATAGCAACTAGTAGCGGTATTTCTGCACTACCTATTATAATAGAATTGTACTTATTTTCTATCAATAGTATAGATGAAACTACTTTAGATGCTTCCCAAATAAATATTAAAGAAAAAATTACTACTAACAGAAAGTTTTTCGAAAAAAACAGAATAACAGAATATCTCAATTTCGTTCAAGAATTAAGGGATACTATACTTTGTGTAAAGGTGCAATAATTAAAGTAAATTCATTTCAATCATTGTTTTCTTAATCTTTAAATAAGATCTTTTTTTTAAGCCTTTATGAGTCTTGTATGGCAATAAGAGGATTAAAAGCATCAGCTTTGGTAATAGTTTAATTTTTTTCATAGCGTTTTTTTAAAAATTATTTAACTGAATTACAGTTGTTAATTCCTACGAATCTATTTATTCCAATTTTTCTTTTCAAGTATAAATATACGCTAAATTTATTAATTGCAATTAGCAACCTATATAAGATCCCAATAATTTTTTATTGTAAATCTATATCAATTATAAAGAGTTAAATAACTATATTTTTTTGAGTGCAGAAAGGCTGTTCACCTCTTAAGTTAAAAGTATGAAGCAGCAGTCTCTAATTTATCTTTTTACGATGCTAATGATAACTGTTTTAGAAGCCGGCGTATTACTAACCTTAGCTACACTTTTAAGCGGTATTAAAACATTAGCTTCAGGAAAATAAGTTGCAGTGCACTGTTTTGGAATATTGTATTTTACAATCAGAAAGCCTTTTGCTATTCTTTCTTCTCCATTAAAATGACTTTTAATATCTACTAAATCCAATGGTTCTAAGTTTTGACCCCTCATGTCATCTGCATTCATGTAAAGTACTCTTCTCTCATTTAAAACACCTCTGTACCGATCATTTAACCCATAAATTGTGGTATTATATTGGTCATGAGAACGGATAGTCATCATAATAAATTGGTTTCTTTCTAATTGTATATCGGATGGTCTATTTAACGAAAAATTTGCTTTACCGTTAGCCGTAGTAGAGAAGTTATTCTCTCTGGCGTTATTAGGCAGATAGAAGCCGCCCTTAATACGTACTTTTTCATTATAATTTTCAAAACCCGGAATAACTTTCTCAATCTTAGCACGAATCAAATCATAATTAGAAACTAAAGTAGTCCAATTAGTTTTAGATTTTTTTAAAGTAGCATTTGCCAAACCAGCCACGATTGCCGGTTCACTTAATAGTTTTTTAGAGTGTGGTTCTAAATGCCCGTGAGATTGATGTACAATTCCCATAGAATTCTCTACAGATATAAACTGCGCTCCAGTGGCTTGTACGTCTTTTTCAGATCTACCTAAACAAGGCAGAATCAGTGCTTTTTTACCATGAATTAAATGACTTCTATTTAGTTTTGTAGAAACATGAACTGTTAAGTTGCAATGCTTCATGGCGTTTGCTGTAAACTCGGTATCTGGTGTTGCCGAAACAAAATTACCACCCATACCAATAAAAACTTTTATTTTTTTCTGGTGCATTGCTTCAATTGATGCAACCACATCAAAACCATGTTTTCTTGGAGATTTAAAATCAAATTCGGCATCTAATTTATCTAAAAAAGAATCTGGCATTTTCTCCCAAATTCCCATAGTTCTATCTCCTTGTACATTAGAATGTCCACGAACAGGACAGGTTCCAGCTCCCTTTTTTCCAATACTTCCTTTTAATAAAAGAATATTTACTAATTCTCTAATATTATCTACAGAATTTTTGTGTTGTGTTAAGCCCATTGCCCAACATATAATAATTTTTTCATTATTAATGATGAGTGCTGTTGCTTCTTCTATTTCCTTTAAAGAAATTCCTGTCTGAGGAAGCAATTCTTCAATTGAATATAAATCTAAGTCTAATAGCATTTCTTCAAGGCCATCAGTTTTTTCAGCGATAAAATTATGGTTAAAAACACTTCCAGGATTTTCTAATTCCTTTGCTTTCATCAATTTCAAAATAATTTTTAGCAATGCAACATCACCATTTATTTTTACTTGTAAGAATAGATCTGTTAAATCTTGCCCAGAACCGATCCATTTTAACGGATTCTGTGGGTCTTTATAATTCATTAATCCAACTTCAGGTAGCGGATTTACAGTAATAATTTTACCGCCATTTTTTTTAGTTTTTCCAAGTGCAGATAGCATTCTAGGATGGTTGGTTCCTGGGTTTTGACCGATAACAATTACTAAGTCTGTATGCTCAAAATCTTCTAAAGTAACAGAGCCTTTTCCGATTCCTAATGTCTCTGTAAGTGCAGCACCGCTAGATTCATGGCACATGTTAGAGCAGTCAGGTAAGTTATTTGTACCAAACTGTCGCACAAATAATTGATATAAAAAAGCAGCTTCATTGCTCGTTCTTCCTGATGTATAAAAAATAGCTTCATCAGGAGAGCTTAAGTTATTTAGTTCTTTTCCTATTAAATTGAATGCAGCCTCCCAAGAAATTTCTTCATAATTGTCTTTTCCCTCAGGCAAATACATGGGTTGTGTAATTCTACCACTTTTACCTATTTCGTAATCAGATAATTCAGATAATTGTGCTACCGAATGTGTTGCAAAAAAGAGTGGTGAAACCTTGTTTTTAGTTGCTTCTTCCGCGACTGCTTTTGCTCCGTTTTCGCAATATTCAGCTAAAAAAGCACGTTTAGCGTCTGGATCTGGCCAAGCACAACCAGGGCAATCAAAACCTTCTTTTTGATTGATGTTTTTTAAAAGTTGTATTCCTTTTACAAGACCAACTTCACTTGCAATAACTTGTATAGAAGATTTTATTGCTTTAAACCCAACCGCAGAAGTCGGAATTTCTTTTAACTGAATTCCTGTTCGTTTTTCTGGGGATTGTGCGTTTATTTTTTTAGACATTACTTCACTATGGTTTAATGTATGAAGGATTTGCGTAAATGGTCATTTTATTTTCTCTCGTAAAACCAATTAAGCAAATACCAAATTCTTTTGCAAAATCTACAGCTAAAGAAGAACACCCAGAAACAGCAATTATGACTGGTATTTTAGCAATAAAGGCTTTGGATACAATCTCATAAGAAACTCTACCACTAACCAATAGGTAATTGGCACTCTTTAAATTATGCTCTATTAATAAGTCTCCAACGGTTTTATCTACAGCATTGTGTCTGCCAATATCTTCTTTAATAGTTAAAAGTTTGTTTTGTTTATTGAAAATAGCTGCCGCATGACTACCGCCAGATTTTTTAAAAGTTTCTTGAAAAGAATTCATTTCAATAAACATTTTATGAATTATACTTGACGTTAATTTTGTTTCTGTATTTAATTTATCTCCGTTTATTTCAATGTCTTTTAATTCTTTTTTACCACAAATTCCACAAGAAGAAACAGATAATAAAGTTCTTTTATTGAGGTATCCTTTTCCTAAATTTTTTTTAGAAATAGTTATATTTATTATGGAAGGAATCTTGTTTTCTGCTTTCTCTATTGTGGCTTCAAAGTTGGTAACACGCTTATAAATATCTTCTGCAAATAATAAGCCTCTAATAAGTGCTATGTCATTATCTGGAGTTCTCATAACAACCGTATACGGTTCACTATTTATATTTATTTGCAAAGGTGCTTCAACTACTAAATCATCTTCAATTTTGTTTTGAATTTGATTGGTGATTTTTAAACCTTGATAAGAGATTGTTTGCATGAAAGAAGAAGCTTTCCTACAAATCTACTGAAAATAAGCTTAGTGAATACCTTAGAAAGATGGAATTAAAATCAGATGATTTTACGACAAATTACTACGGTTAATTCGTTTTTAAAATTTGTTGTAAAGAAGATAAATATAGTACCACCTTCTTTTATTTTGGTTTCTTTTCTTATCTGAGCTACCGTTTTAGGGAAGTTTCTAATGGTAATATTTGCCTTATTTTCTGGAAGTAATTTTTTTAATTTCTTTTTATCGTACGAGAGAACCTGTTCAATTTTAAATGTTCTACCCGGAAAATCTAAAAGAATATCTGCAGTGTAAAGGTGAGAGTGTTGCTGCAGTTTAGATACGTTAAGTTGGTTTGTAATTTGATGAAATCCACCAGATTTTAAAATAGCCGAATTGGGTTCATACAAATAAGAAAGTGGCTCTGAATACTCTGAATACAGGTCTTCTTTATATGTAAAATGAAAAGTTTTTGTTTCCTCTTTACCAATGTTTACTGTTTTAATTTCAATACTTTTAGAATGTTCTTTGTCTAATAAAAATAACAGTTCTTTCACTTCATTGTGAATAGCAATCACATGTACCTCTTTTACAAATTTTAGTTCATTTATGGCACTTGTTATGTCTAAAATAGGAGAAGTTTTTATAAGAATTTGATTTGTTTTTGAAAATAAAAAATCAATATTTTCTGGCACATTAGGGATGCAATCTTGCAACAGAAAAACTTTTCCTTTTACGGCATCTCTTCTAGATGGATCAATATAAATACAATCAAATTTTTCTTTCGTGCTTCTAAGAAAATCAAAAGCATCTCCAGAAAAAGTAGTAATATTATTTATTTTTAGTTGTTTGAAATTATGCGCCACAATAGTCGATAATTCCGCATTAATTTCACAATGGGTAACAGCTTCAAACCGCTTAGAAAAATAAAAGCAATCAATTCCAAAGCCACCTGTAATGTCAATAATTGATGCTCCGTTTACAAGATTCGATTTATAGTTTGCAGTATGTTCAGACGAGGTCTGTTCTATATTAATTTTTGAAGGATAATATATTTGTTGTGTTCGAAACCAAGAGGCTAATTTGTGTTCCGCCTTTTGTTTTGCCACAATCTGGTTTGCTAGTTCTTGAATTGAAACATCGCTAAAAGGACTCCCTTTTAGAATCAGTTTTGTAATATCCGTTTTTAAATTTTCAGTAATAAATTGCTGAACATTTGTATTTAATATTGCTGTATTCAAAACGTTTTTAAATATCTTTTGTAATAGATTTCACAATTTTATTATCAGACAAAAATTCTTTTAAAATTACTTTTAATGCAGTATACAGCGGAACGGCGGTAATCATACCCACAATTCCAAAAAGTAAACCACCAATAATAATAATTAAAAATATTTCTAAAGGATGCGACTTCGTAGTTTTTGAGAAAATTATTGGCTGACTTGCAAAATTATCAATCAATTGCGCAATAAAATATCCAATCATTACATAAATTGTAGTAGGTAAGATGTCACTTTGAAAATTTTGACCAATATTACTTGTCATCGATAAAACAAACATAAGTACCGCACCAATCATTGGACCCACATAAGGTATTAGATTTAATAAGGCACATAAAAAAGCGATTACTATGGCGTTATCAATACCAAAAATTAATAAGATGATGGTGTACAAAACAAATAAAATAGTAATCTGTAAAAGTAGGCCAATAAAATATCTAGATAATAAATCATTAATAGTTTCTAATGATTTTGAAAATCTACCTTCCTTACCATTCGGAATTATAGTCATTACACCGTTTTTTAATAACTGGCTATCCTTCATAAAAAAGAAGGATATAAATAACACAGAAAATAGACCAACACTTAAAGATCCAACGGTGGCTAAAACAGCATTTAAGAAATCTGGAATTTCTTTAAATTGGGCAAGAATATCAATATTTTTTAATTTGCCTAAAACATCAATTCCTCTCGAGGAAAAGTAGGCAGTTATTTGATTAAATATTTCTTGAATATTTTCCTGTAATTTATCCACTTCTAATAAAGATAAACTTTGTCCTTGTTCTGCAATTAAGGGTATAAACATTAAGATTAAACTAGTGAAGAAACTCAACATTAAAAACATTGTAAAGATCACCGCAATAGTATTGGGAAATTTCAATTTATTTCGAAGAAATAGAATAATAGGTCTGGCTATTAGCGATAAAATTCCTGCAATAATTATATAAACAATTACAGACTGAATGGCGTTTAGAAAATAACAAAGAAGAAAAACTCCTAATAGAATACCTAATGCTCTTAAAATACCGTTTGCTATTATCTTTGAATTCATTAGTTGTATCCTTTTACAGTTCCCATACTTAATTTATTTCCACTAGAAAAAGTATGACTTGTCGGCAATAATGTACCGCTTTCTGTGGTAATCCAATCTTCCCAAGTAGCCTGAACTCCGGCTATTTTCATGCTGGGTACATTCATTTTATAGCTTATCGGAAAATTATACGCATCTAAAATCCAAAGATACGAATCTCCAGGAGTAGAACCTCCTTTTCTATATTTTACTAAAAGAGCATCTTTACCATCTACTTTTTGAATACTTCGGACAATTCCTTTTTCAAATAGTTTATGAGGAGCTACCAACCAAAAAGAATCATTATTAAAAATATTCCAAGCTTTTAATATTAAAGAAGGGTCTGCAGTTTCTTGTTTTATATTGTTGAAGAAGATGGTGCTATTTTCTTTATTTCTGGTATGTAAATTTACACGAATAGTATCCCAAGAGACTGCTGCAACGTTTTTTTCTTTGTCCCATTTAAAACTTCTTCTTCCACCAAAACTCCATTCTAGAAAACGGGTGTTTTTATAAGCTTCATGTTTTACAGCTTTCAAAATACTTTTTGCTAGTATATCTGCTTTGCTATTTTCGGCTTTCACTTTATCCAAGGATATCTCCAAACCAAATAGTGATAAGGTATGTTTTGTAGATATTTTTATGCCACTTTTAGTTGTTTTCCAATTAGACCATGTTGCAGAAATACCACCTATAGGAATTATTTTTACCCACATTTTAAATGAAGTAGGCATGAAGTTTTCATCTAGAATCCAAAGATACGAATCTCCAGGAGTTGTACCTCCGGAGGCATACGTAATTAGCAGTGCATCTTTGTCATTGTATTTTACAATACGTCTTTCTGTACCTGTGTCAAAAACCTTATAAGGCGCCACTAGCCAAAAAGAATCATTGTTAAAAAAGCCTTTTGCTTGGTTAAGAATTTCAGTGTTTATTACTTTTTCATCATCAATATACACTTCAGATTTCTCTGTTTTTTTAGTATTTAAAATAACCTTATTGTTATCCCAGTTTACTACTACAATATTTTCTTGCTTGTACCATTTATAATGATGCTTACCTCTAAAGGTCCATTCTAAAATTTCTGTGTTTTTATATGCTTCATACTCTAATTCTTTTAACATTTTAGAAGCCAAAGCGTCTGCTTGTTTTCCTTGTTTTCCGTTTGGAACAGGCTCATTGTAAGTAAAATAACAAATGGCTAATACAGCAACTAAAAGCAGGAAAAGTACTGCGGTGTATTTAATGAGTTTTTTCATAATAATATATTGTATGATAGGCTAAATTATTAATTTTTACAATAAAAAACTATTTGTTTGGTTCATTATAATTTAAAATTCAGAAAAAATCTTAGTAAATTTCTTTGGAAGTTCTTTTGAGTTTGAAATAATAGCTTTTGTAAAAGGATGTATAAATTCTAAAGATGCTGCATGTAAAAACAATCCTTTACCATTTAAGATTTTATGATCTAAAAAATATTCTTTGTCTCCTAAAATAGGATTTCCAATTGCAAACAAATGTTTTCTTATTTGATGTTTTCTGCCTGTTTTTGGTTGCAGTTTCACCAAGTTTAAAAACCCAAAACGTTCTGAAGTAACAGATGCTATTTTTTCAAATTCTGTAAGTGCATTTTTTTCATCGATAGCTGAATCTATAGTTCCTTTAGAACTCATTTCACCAATTGTAACGGCAAAATAGGTTTTTTTGATTTCTTTGTTTTCAAATAATTTACTAAGTTCTGTAATTGCGGTATTTGTTTTTCCAACCAATAAAAGCCCGCTTGTAGGATAATCTAATCTATGAACAGGTTGTGGTTTTACAGCATTTGAATGTGTACTTTTTTTGAGATTTTGTGTTAATCCGTTTGCTATGGTTACAAATTTATTGCCACTGACTAAGATTCCTGCCGGTTTGCAGATGATGGCTAAGTAATCATCTTCAAATACTACTTCTAAATTTAACTTTAACCTTTCAAAATTTGATGAATTTTCGGATTCAAATAGTTCAATTCTTTCACCACCAGAGATGTATATAGCAGTTGTAGCTAAAACTCCATCAATGAAAATAAGTTTCTTTTTGATTGCTTTTTTAATAGCAGATTTGGTAGGTATTGTGTTAAATATTCCAACACCATATTCTTGAAAACGAACTTTGTTTTCTAATTTTTCAACAATATGTTTTTCTAATAATTGCATTATTTAGCAAAGAGTTGATTTATATCTTTAAAGGCCTTAAACTCTAAAGCGTTATTTTCTGGATCCTTAAAAAACATAGTAGCTTGTTCGCCAACTTTTCCTTGAAAGCGAATACAAGGGGCTATCTCAAATTTTGTATTTTCAGTTTTTAAGCGCGCTGCTAAAGCGTGCCAATCTTCCCAGCTTAAAACGACTCCAAAATGAGGAACAGGAACATCGTAACCATCTACAGGATTTGATATTCTTACCGCTTGAAAGTCTTCTTTTTGATGAATTACTAACTGATGACCGAAAAAATTAAAATCGACCCAGTCTTCAGTAGAACGGCCTTCTTCACAATTTAAGACATCTTTATAAAAAGCTCTGCATACTTCTAGATTCTGAACAGGTATTGCAAAGTGAAAAGGTTGAATCATAGTTTAGTTTTTATCAGTTTTAGTTTTAAAGTTATTATTATGAGTGTTTGGTTTTTACAGACATAATGCTGAAATTAATCATTTTTTTATGCACACCAGCAACTAATAATCAATTATCAATTAAAACCCAACCGCTTTATCGTCTCCTCTTGGATCTGCGCCACCTTCTAATTTACCATTGGGCAACAATAAAATAGCATCAACACGTCCAATAATTAAAGAGTTACGCTCTACCAATTCGTAACCTAATGCCTTTAAGTTGTCTTTTGTAGTATTATCAAATCCATTGGGTTCCATTCTAATATTGTCTGGCAACCATTGGTGATGAAAACGCGCTTTATTTACAGATTCTTGCATTCCCATTTTATAATCTACAATATTTATAATATTTTGTAAAACAGAAGTTATAATTGTAGATCCTCCTGGAGTTCCTAGAACCATTTTAAGTTTTCCATCTTTTTCTACAATGGTTGGAGTCATAGAACTTAGCATCCTTTTTTCTGGAGCAATGGCATTCGCTTTAGAGCCTACTAGTCCATACACATTTGGTACTCCCGGTTTTGCACTAAAATCATCCATTTCATTGTTTAAGAAAAAGCCTGCTCCTTTTACAAGTACTTTAGAACCATACCCTGTATTTAGCGTGGTAGTTACAGAAACTGCATTTCCAAATTGATCTACAATAGAGTAGTGGGTTGTTTGATCACTTTCGTGTCCTAAAATAGCTCCGTGAGAAACTTCCGACGATTTTGTTGCCTTATCCCAAGAAAAAGAATTCATTCTTTTTTTAATATATGAAGCTGCGATTAAACTATCTATTGGAACATTGACAAAATCAAGATCTCCTAAATAATGAGCTCTATCTGCATATGACCTGCGTTCTGCTTCTGTTAATAATTGCACATACTTTGAAGAGTTGTGTGTTATCTTAGTTAAGTCAAAAGGTTCTATAGATTTTAAAATTTGTGCCAAACAAATTCCGCCACTCGCTGGCAAGGTCATAGAAATAATTTTATGATTTTTATAATTAAATTCTATGGGTTTACGCCAAATGGCCTTGTATTTTTCTAAATCTTCTAGTGAAATAATTCCACCTAGTTCTTTTACGTAATCAACAAACAGTTGTGCTGTTTTTCCTTTGTAAAAGCCATCTTGACCGTTATCTCTTATTCGTTCCAGAGTTTGCGCTAATTCTTCTTGTTTTAGCAAGTCTCCTTTTTTCCATTCTTTGTCAAATAAAATTTTGTAGTTGTTTGCTTTTTCGAAAAGTTTACGAGTTCGGTTTAAAGCTTTTGCTTGCTTGCTTGTAACCTTAAAACCGCTTCTTGCCATATTTATAGAAGGCTGAATTAAATCTTTAAAAGGAAGTCCTCCAAATTTATGATGCACTTCAAAAAGACCAGCAATAGTTCCTGGAACACCAACAGAATGGACTCCAAAACTACTTTTCCCTGGAATTACATTTCCTTCTGTATCTAAATACATATCCTTACTTGCATTTAAAGGTGCTTTTTCTCTAAAATCTAACGCACCAGTTTTGCCTTCATTCGTTCTATAAACCATAAAGCCACCGCCACCAATATTACCAGCAACAGGGTATACAACGGCCAATGCAAGTTGTGTCGCAACCATAGCATCATAAGCATTTCCACCTTTTTTTAAAATATCAGAACCAATTTTAGAAGCTTCTTCTCTGGCAGAGACTACCATTGCTTTTTCAGTAATTAAACCTGTAATTTTTTCTTTCTTGCTGTTTGTTTTGCAATTATAAAATAATAATAAAATCGTAAGCACTAAAATTATTTTTCTCATATGGTAGTATCAATTTTTTTTAATTTCTGGTTTGTGTGTGCTATTAATTCCTTAAAAAACGCTGTAAAATCTGCTTCAAATTCAGCTTCTAAGCTATGTAAATCTTCAATCGCTAAGTTCATTTGAGATTTTCCTTCTGTTCTCTTATTCATGCCATTTAAAACTTTTTCAATACCATCTTTGTATTGATAGTTAAAGAGTATATTGTATTCTATCATATAATTTATGAATTGTTGAGATTTTAGAGGCAAATCTAATTTAACCTTGTCTAATAAATTATAAACCGATTTCGTAAATAATTCTAAAGGAATTTCAGAATAGGTTGCCCAATTTTTAGCCAAGAAGTAGTCGTAAAAAATATCAATAATTACGCCATCATAATGACGGTAGCGTGCATGCAAGCGTCTTTTACTTTTTCGAACCACCTCGTGTGCATCTGTAAACGTATCTATTTCTCTGTGTAAAAATATTCCTTGCTGAATTTCTTTAGAAAAACCTTCATACTTATTTCCTTGAATGTGATCTGCAATAAAATTGCCAATCATAATATTGGTATCGTTTTTAGAAAGGTATAAGTGCGCTAAGAAATTCATTTTTTTAAATCTAAACAAAAAACCACAATTAACTTAAAAATTAATTATGGTTTTCTTATTATTTATATGTGAATACCTACCTGCGCAGGAATGATAAATTTAATCGATTAACTATTTAACATTACTGGCATTACAAGCATTGTAACTTGTTCACCTTCATCCGTGCCATCAATAGGAGTTAAGATTCCTGCTCTGTTTGGCAAAGACATTTCAATTAAAACATCATTAGAACTTAAGTTGTTTAACATCTCACTTAAAAAACGAGAATTAAAACCTATCTGCATATCATCGCCTTGATAATCGCAACTTAAACGCTCGTCTGCTTTGTTTGCAAAGTCTAAATCTTCTGCAGAAATATTTAATTCTGTACCCGCCATTTTCAAACGAATCTGGTGCGTTGTTTTACTAGAGAAAATAGAAACACGTCTTACAGAGTTTAAGAAAGAAGCTCTGTCTACTGTTAATTTATTCGGATTCTCTTTTGGAATTACTGCTTCGTAATTAGGATATTTTCCATCAATTAAACGACATACTAAAACTACGTTATCGAACGTAAATTTTGCATTAGCATCATTATATTCGATTGTTACATCACTATCAGAACCCCCTAAAATTCCTTTTAATAAATTTAAAGGTTTCTTTGGCATAATGAATTCTGCTGTTTGATCTGCAGTAACATCTGTTCTTGTATATTTTACTAATTTGTGAGCATCTGTAGCTACAAAAGTTAAGCTTTGAGAACTAAACTGAAAAAAGACTCCACTCATTACTGGGCGTAAATCATCATTTCCAGCAGCAAAGATTGTTTTAGAAATTGCAGTTCCTAAGATGTTTGCAGGCACTACCGTTTTACTTGGTGATGGTAATGAAACCGCTTTTGGGAATTCATCTCCACCAAAATAAGCCATATCATACTTCCCTTGATCTGAACTAATTTCAATGGTGTTACTACCTTCGGTTTTAAACGTTAATGGTTGGTCTGGAAACGTCTTTAAAGTATCTAATAATAAACGTGCAGAAACAGCAATAGAACCAGAACTGTCACTTTCTACAGCAACTACAGAACTCATAGTTGTTTCTAAATCTGATGCAGAAATTTTTAGTTGATTCTCTGATAATTCAAACAGAAAATTATCTAAAATTGGTAATGTGTTGTTGCTATTTATAACGCCTCCTAAAACCTGTAGTTGTTTTAATAATTGCGAACTAGATACAATGAATTTCATATACTGTTATTTCGTTATTTGAATTACAAATATATTCTAAATAAGTGACTTTAAAAATTATTTTATTAACAGGTTATCACTATTTTTTTTACGAATTCTAAAATGTTATAATTATGTTAACAAACTTCATTTTAGTTCTTAAAAAACTACATTTGTTTGGTCTCCAAATTTAAAATATGAAGAAATTTTTTCTACTGAAAATTGTGTTTTTATTGATTATGAACTCAATATCTGCGCAAAAACCTCAAAAATTAACTTCAAATCAGATTTACGAAAAAATTCAAAAACTAAATTTTTTAGGAACGGCTTTATACATTGCTGCGCATCCAGATGACGAAAACACCCGTTTAATTGGGTATTTAGCAAATGAAGTAAAGGCAAGAACTGGTTATTTGTCATTAACAAGAGGAGATGGTGGGCAGAATTTAATTGGTTCAGAAATTAGAGAACTTTTAGGGGTAATTAGAACGCAAGAATTATTGGCAGCTAGAAATATCGATGGTGGTGAACAATTTTTCACAAGAGCAAATGATTTTGGATATTCTAAACACCCAGATGAAACTTTAGCAATTTGGAATGAAAAGGAAGTGCTAAGTGATGTTGTTTGGGTTATTAGAAACTTTAAGCCAGATGTAATAATCAATCGATTTAATCATAGAACTCCAGGTACAACTCACGGGCACCATACATCTTCTGCTATGTTAAGTATTGCCGCTTTTGACCAGGCAAATGATACCTCTCAGTTTGCTTCTCAATTAAAATATACTGGCCTTTGGCAGCCAAAAAGATTGTTTTTTAATACATCTTCTTGGTTTTATAAAAGTCAACAAGATTTTGAAAAAGCAACAAAAGGTAAATTAATGGCTTTTGATGTTGGTGTATATTATCCGTTAAAAGGCCTTTCTAATAATGAGTTAGCATCTATGGCAAGTAGTCAGCATTTATGTCAGGGTTTTGGCAGAATAACCACTAGAGGAAGTCAGAATGAATATGTAGAGTTTTTAAAAGGAGACAAGCCAAAAGATAAAAATGATATTTTTTCAGGAATTAATACTACTTGGAATCGTTTAAAAGATGGGGGAGAAGTTGGTGCTATTTTATATGAAATAGAAGAGCACTTCGATTTTGTGAATCCGGCAATACACTTACCTAAATTAATGGAAGCGTACCAGTTGATTCAGAAATTAGAAAATACGCATTGGCGCTCAATTAAAGAAAAGGAACTGAAAGAAATTATTGAAGCTTGTGCAGGTCTGTATTTAGAGGTTTCTGCAAATAGTGCTTCAGGAGTGCCAAATACTTCAATAGAAATTAATTTTGAAGCTTTAAATAGAAGCATGATTGCTATTGAACTTATTTCAGTTACATCTAACATTGATAAAAAAATATTTTTGAAAGAGTTGGATTTAGAAACGAATAAAAAAATAAATTTTAAGAATAAGATTACATTAGCAACAACTGAATTTTCAGATCCTTATTGGTTAAAAAAAGAAGCTTCTTTAGGAATGTATTCAGTGGAAAACCAATTATTAATCGGGAACCCAGAAACTTCAAGACCTGTGTCAATTAATTTTAATTTAACTATTGAAGGCATTCCAATAACCATTACAAAAAATCTGGTTAGAAGATATGCAGAAAGAGATATTGGTGAAATTTATGAACCTTTTGAGGTTTTACCTAAAGTAACAACTAAACTAAAAGACAAAGTACTTATTTTTTCTAATGATATGCCACAAAAAGTAGTGGTTGAAGTGCGCGCAGGAGCAAATAATGTAGTTGGTAATATAAAATTAGAAGTTCCAGAAGGATGGAAGGTCTCTATGAAAACCAAAACATTTAGAATTCAACAAAAAGGAGATAAATATGAAGTGGGTTTTTTAGTTTTTCCAACGGTAAACCAGTCAGAAGGAAAATTAAAAGTAATTGTGACTTCAAACGGAAAAACATATAACAAAGAGTTGGTAGAAATCAATTATAATCACATCCCTAAACAATCTGTTTTATTAAATTCTGAGGCAAAGGTTGTTCGCTTAAATATAAAGACAATAGGCACTAAAATTGGGTATATAAGAGGCGCAGGAGATGCTGTTCCAGAGAGCTTACGTCAGATAGGTTACACAGTTGACCTTATAAATCCGATAGAAATTAATGAGAATAACTTACTTGCATATGACGCAATTGTTTTAGGAATTAGAGCTTATAATGTAGTAAAAGCATTAAAATTCAAACAAAAATATTTATTAGCATACGTAGAAAATGGTGGTAATATGATTGTGCAATACAATACTAATAGACGGGTAGATGTTGCTGCGCCTTTTGAATTAAAATTATCTAGAGACCGCGTTACAGATGAGTTTGCAGAAGTTCGGGTTTTAGAGAAAGAACATTCACTTTTAAATTATCCAAATAAAATTACCGCTGAAGATTTTAAAGGTTGGGTGCAAGAAAGAGGTTTATATTTTCCAGGATCATGGAGTAAAGAATACACGCCAATTTTATCTATGAATGATAAAGGTGAAACACCAAAAGAAGGAAGTCTGTTAATTGCAAAATTGGGCAAAGGGAATTACATTTACACTGGTTTAAGTTTTTTTAGAGAATTGCCTGCAGGTGTCTCTGGTGCATATAAATTGTTTGCAAATATGTTGGCGGTTGGTAAAGAGGATTTGAAGTAATCAAAAGAAATTAAAAATTATAGATTCATATTCATGAATAATCAAAAATACACTTGGAAAAAAGAATACACATTTGTGCTAGCAGCGAATGTAATTTACTTGATTGCGTTTTATGTTATTACTAATTATTTTACATTTTAATAGATGGAGATAGCAAGCAAATTACATTTAGTAGATTGGATTATTTTATCTGTAACACTCGTATCTATAGTTGCATATGGAACCTATGTAACCAGAAAAAATGCAAACGTAACAGATTATATAAAAGGGGGAAATGATTCGAAATGGTGGACCATTGGTTTGTCTGTGATGGCAACACAAGCAAGTGCCATAACCTTTTTATCAACCCCAGGACAAGCGTTTCATAGTGGAATGGGTTTTGTACAGTTTTATTTCGGATTGCCGATTGCTATGGTGATTATTTGCGTAGTTTTTATCCCTATTTATCATAAGCTAAAAGTATATACAGCCTACGAGTTTTTAGAAGGAAGATTCGATTTAAAAACAAGAAGTTTAGCCGCAATTTTATTTTTAATTCAGAGAGGTTTGGCAGCAGGAATTACCATTTTTGCGCCTGCAATTATTCTGTCAGCAGTTTTAGGGTGGGATTTACTAACCTTAAATATCATCATTGGTTTTTTAGTAATTATTTATACTGTTTCTGGAGGAACAAAAGCGGTAAACGTAACGCAGAAGCAACAAATGATTATCATTTTTATAGGAATGCTAATTGCATTTTTTATGATTATGAGTCAGCTTCCTGAAAATATAACATTTACAAATGCCCTAGAAATTGCAGGAGCAAGTAATAAGATGGAGGTTTTAGATTTCTCTTTTGATTTGAGCAATAGATACACCGTTTGGACCGGTATTTTAGGAGGAACCTTTTTAATGTTGTCTTATTTTGGAACAGACCAAAGTCAGGTACAGCGTTATTTATCAGGAAAATCTGTAAGAGAAAGTCAATTAGGCTTAATTTTTAACGGATTGTTAAAAGTACCAATGCAGTTTTTTATTCTGTTAATTGGGGTAATGGTTTTTGTGTTTTATCAATTCAATGCATCTCCGTTAAATTTTAATCCTACTGTAAATGATGCGATTGCGAATTCAAAATACATTTCTGACTATCAACAATTAGAAGCAGAACATATTCAAATAGAAAATACTAAAAAATTACTTTTTGTTGATGGCTTTCAGCTTGAAGAAAAACAACAAATTCAAGATTTAAATGAGAGGGATTTAGCCATAAAAGCAAAATCAAAACTAATTATTGATAAAATTGATAAGGAAAATACGTTGGATAAAATTGAATCTAATGACAAAGATTATGTCTTTATTCATTTTATTTTAAATAATTTACCAAGGGGTTTAATTGGGTTATTATTAGCGGTTATTTTATCAGCAGCAATGTCATCTACGGCATCAGAATTAAATGCATTGGCAAGCACTACTGCAATAGATTTGTACAAGCGAAATGTGAAGGGCGAAAAGAGTGATGCCCATTATGTAACAGCGTCAAAATGGTTTACGTTGGCTTGGGGAATCGTTGCGATTTCAATAGCTTGTGTTGCTAATTTATTCGAAAATTTAATAGAATTAGTGAATATTATCGGATCTATTTTCTACGGAAATGTATTGGGGATTTTCTTACTGGCATTTTTCTTTAAAAAAGTAAATGGGAATGCTGTTTTTAAAGCAGCTTTAATTACACAGGTATTAATTTGTTTAATTTTTTACTTCGGAATCTATAATTTGGAAGCGCAAGGTTTAGATCCAATTATTAGTTATTTATGGCTGAATTTTATTGGCTGTATTCTAGTATCTTTTTTTTCGCTATTATTTGTCTTTAAATCGATAAATATGCAAAGTAAATTAACATTAGTTATTACTTCACTTGCAATCTTTAAAATTACCTATGATATCTTAAATGATGTATCTTTAAATATTATTCATGTCGTTACTTTAATCATTCTGTTCTTCTTTTTAGGTCTTTTTAATTTTGATAAAACAACAATTAATGACAAATAAAAATATACGTTGGGGAATTATTGGTTTAGGTAAAATAGCTAATAAATTTGCGACAGATTTAGCATCAATAAAAAATGTAGAATTAGTTGCAGTGGCTTCAAGAAATATCCAAAATGCTAACAATTTTGCAGAGAAACACAATGCTAAAAAAGCATATAGTTCTTATGAAGAATTAGCCAAAGACAGCAATGTAGATGCCGTTTATATTGCAACTCCGCATAGTTTTCACAAAGAGCATGCAATACTTTGTTTGCGAAATAAAAAAGCAGTCTTATGTGAAAAACCATTTGCAATGAATTTGTCTGAAGTTACAGAAATGATAGAGGCAGCAAAAGAAAATAATGTTTTGTTAATGGAAGCATTATGGTCTTTTTTTTTACCTCATTTTACATATGTTTTGGACCTCGTTAAAAGTGAGAAATTTGGTAAATTAAAAAGCTTAGAAGCAGATTTTGGTTTTCATACGCCATACAATACAGACAGTAGACTATTTAAAAAAGAATTGGGTGGTGGTAGTTTGTTAGATATTGGTATCTATCCAATTTTTGCAGCTTTAGCAACTTTGGGAGAACCTGATGCTATTGATGCAAGTGCTACTTTTTTTGAAAATGGTGCAGATGCTAGCTGCGATATGGTTTTTCAGTATAAAAATGCCAAAGCAACCTTAAAAAGTACGTTGTTAGAAGAAACACCGAGTATTGCTATATTAAAATTTGAAAAAGCAATTGTAAAATTAAATAGGCAATTTCATCAATCTTCATCGATTACAATCATTCAAAATAATACAGAAGAAATAATTAATTTTGATTTTAAAACGATTGGATATAATTATGAAACAGAGCACTTTAATAACCTTTTAAGGGCAGGAGAAAAAGAAAGTAATATGATGACTTTTGAGTTCTCTAAAAATTTAATAAATACCTTAGATAAAGTAAGAGGAATTATTGGTTTAACATATTACAACTAGTTTCTAAACAAATCTAACTCTTATTCGCCAATATATCCTTTTGGCATAAAAATTGATTTTTATAAGTAGAAAGTTAGCGTTTTACTATTGTAAAATTTTGATTTTCAGATATTTAATAAACATAAAACAGATTTTGATTTTCTTAGTAAAAGATTTCAATGTCAGTATGACAGATATATAGAAGATGAGCAAACCAAAAGTATTAAGATTAGACAACATGTCGCTACATAGTATGTTAAATGAGGATTCTGAGTTAATCCCTTTAATGACGCCCGAAGATGAAGAAATTATTAATAAAGAAAGCGTACCTGAAATCTTACCAATTTTACCACTTAGAAATACGGTATTATTTCCAGGTGTTGTAATTCCTATTACTGCTGGTAGAGATGCATCTATTCAATTGATAAAGGATGCAAATAAAGGCGATAAAGTAATTGGGGTAGTTGCACAAAGAAATGAAGACGAAGAAGAACCTACTTTAAAAGATATTCACACAACGGGAGTAGTTGCACAAATTTTACGTGTTTTAAAAATGCCTGATGGTAATACAACGGTTATTATTCAAGGTAAAAAACGGTTTGAAATAGACGCTATCGTTCAGGATAAGCCGTATTTGAAGGCTGTTGTAAAAGAGTCAGTTGAAGATAAAGAAGTAGCGGATGAAAAAGAATTTGAAGCAATTATAGAGTCTATTAAAGAACAAGCTCTAGAAGTAATAAAGGAAAACCCAACGTTGCCTTCAGAAGCATCTTTTGCTATTAAAAACATCAAGTCAAACTCCTTTTTGGTGAATTTTATTTCATCAAATATGGATTTAAGTGTAGCTCAAAAACAGGTGATTTTAGAAAAAGACAATCTAAAAGAACGTGCTTTATTAGCTTTAAAAAACTTAAATAAAGAACTTCAGAAATTACAATTACGTAATGATATTCAGTCTAAAACACGTGAGGATTTAGACCAACAACAACGTGAGTATTATTTACACCAACAGTTAAAAACTATTCAAGAAGAATTGGGTGGCGCTTCTAATGACGAAGAGTTGGAGGAAATGCGTACAAAAGCAAAAACGAAGAAATGGAATAAAGAAGTGGGGCTTACTTTTGAAAAAGAGTTGAATCGCTTAAAAAGAATGAATCCGCAAGCTGCTGAATACGGCGTGCAGAGAAGTTATTTAGAGTTGTTATTGGAGTTACCTTGGGGAATTTACTCTGAAGATAAATTCGATTTAAAACAGGCAACAAAGGTTTTAGATAGAGATCATTTTGGTTTAGAAAAAGTAAAAGAAAGAATCATAGAACATTTAGCCGTTTTAAAGTTAAGAGGAGATATGAAATCGCCAATTATCTGTCTATACGGTCCTCCAGGTGTGGGTAAAACATCTTTAGGTAAATCTGTGGCAGAAGCATTAGGACGTAAATACGTAAGAATGTCTTTAGGTGGTTTGCGAGATGAAGCAGAGATTCGCGGACATAGAAAAACATATATCGGTGCAATGCCAGGACGTTTAATTCAGAATTTAAAAAAATCAGGGACTTCAAACCCCGTTTTTGTTCTGGATGAGATTGATAAGCTAGGGCAAAGTCATCAAGGAGATCCTTCTTCAGCGATGTTAGAAGTTCTAGATCCTGAACAAAATGAGAGTTTTTATGACAATTATTTAGAAGTTGGATACGATTTATCTAAAGTGCTTTTTATTGCTACAGCTAACAATTTAGGACAAATTCCTTGGGCGTTGCGCGATAGAATGGAAATCATAAATGTATCTGGTTACACCATTGAAGAAAAAGTAGAAATTGCTAAAAGACATTTATTACCAAAACAGTTAAAAGAACACGGATTAACTGTAAAGGATTTAAAGTTAGGTAAAAAGCAGTTAGAGCAAATTGTAGAGGGCTATACACGTGAATCTGGCGTGCGTGGTTTGGAAAAGAAAATAGCAAAAGTGGTGCGTTTTGCAGCAAAATCTATTGCGTTAGAAGAAGAATATAATATTACATTAACTGCTGAAAAGGTAGCCGATATTTTAGGAACTCCTAGAAATAGAGATAAATTCGAAAATAACGATGTTGCTGGTGTAGTTACCGGTTTGGCTTGGACACAGGTTGGTGGAGATATTTTATTTATAGAATCTATTTTATCTAAAGGAAAAGGATCTCTTTCTATTACGGGTAATTTAGGTACGGTAATGAAAGAATCTGCAACTATTGCTTTACAATACATTAAGTCAAATGCTGAAGAGTTTGGTATTAGCCCAGAAATTTTAGAAAAGTACAATGTGCATATTCACGTTCCTGAGGGAGCAACACCAAAAGACGGACCAAGTGCAGGTATTACTATGTTAACTTCTTTAGTTTCTTCTTATACACAGCGTAAAATTAAAAATAAATTGGCAATGACAGGTGAAATTACTTTACGTGGTAAAGTATTACCAGTTGGCGGAATTAAAGAAAAAATATTGGCTGCAAAAAGAGCAAATATTAAAGAAATAATTTTGTGTAAAGAAAATGAGAAAGACATTTTAGAAATAAAAGAGAGTTACCTTAAAGGCTTAACATTTCATTATGTTACAGAAATGAAACAAGTAATAGCCCTAGCGCTTACAAAGCAAAAAGTTTCAAATGCTAAGAAATTAGTGTAAATTAAAATGCCTCCTTATTGGAGGCTTTTTAATTAATAAACGGAAGTAATTTCTTGTTAAAAAAAATATTTAGTAAAAATTACGCACTATTTTTTTTTGTGAAGAACCAAACTCTTCGAAAAAAGTATTAATTTACATGCGTAAAAGTATCTAACTTAAATTCAATGTATATGAAACCTTATATAAAAGATAGCATTATTTGCGCCATACTTCTTTTAACAGTCTTTTTTACTGCTTGTATTTCAAACATAGAAGAACAGCAAGAAGAACTAACAAAGGTGTCTTATATAAGCGATGTAAAGCCAATTATGGATGCTAGGTGTTTGTCTTGTCACGGTGTTGGTGGAAACTTTCCTGAGCTAAAAAACCATGCAGATGTGAGCAATCACGCAGCTATGGTAAAAAGTGAAGTCGCAAGTGGCAGCATGCCAAAAGGAGCTGTTTTAACTCCGGCACAAATAAAAAGTATTGTAGATTGGGTAGACGAAGGTGCTTTAGATAATTAATGTACAGAATTAGAAAATGAAAAAAATCAGTATATACATTTTAATTATAGGCCTAATAGGCGTTTTTATTGGGTATAAAATGTATAATAAACCGCATATAAATGTTGCTGAAAAACCTGTAGATATTGCATTAACAGCATCTATTTTATTAGCAGATTTTTCTTCGAATGAAACAAGTGCCAATACAAAATACCTAGATAAGATTATTGCAGTGAAAGGTATGGTTACTACTATAGAATTTGACGGTGAAAAAACAGCTATTTCATTACAAACAAAAGATGACTTTGGAAGTGTTGTTTGTTATTTAACAAAAGAAGAGTTTAAGAAGAGTACAGAAATAAAAGAAGGGCAAGAAGTTGTTTTAAAAGGAATTTGTACTGGTTTTTTAATGGATGTAATTCTTGTTAAGTGCATTATTATGAATTCAAAATAAAATAGTATGAAAATCTTATATGCCTTTTTTGTGTGTCTCTTTTTGGTTTCATTTACCAATGCGCAGGAGCGTTTTTTAACTAAAAAAGGGATGATTTCTTTTTTTTCAGAAACTCCAATAGAAAATATAGAGGCTCAGAATAATCAAGTTTTAAGTATTGTAGATGCTTCTAGTGGTAAAATGGCTATTGCTATTTTAATGAAGTCTTTTATGTTTAAAAAGGCATTAATGCAAGAACATTTTAATGAGAATTATGTAGAATCTGACAAGTATCCAAAGGCAACTTTTAAAGGAGATATTATAGATTTTGATAATATTACAACCTCAGAAATAACTTTAGCAATAAAAGGGAATTTAACCATTCACGGCAAAACAAAAGAAATTACTATTGAGGCTGTAACAAAAAAAACAGATGAGGTTATTGAAATGACTGGAAATTTCTTTATTAATTTATCAGATTTTGATGTTAAAATACCATCTGTAGTAAAAAATAATATTTCTGAAAAAATAAAAGTAAGTTTTCGTTTGTATCATAAAACATATAAAAAGTAACCTATGAAAAAAATATTTTTAACAGCATTCTTAATTTTAGCTAGTTTACAGCTTTCTTCTCAAGATTTATTAGATATTTTAGAGCTTGAAGCTCCAGTAACAGAGAATATAGTTTCAGCGACGTTTAAAGGAACCAGAATTGTAAACGGACATTCTATAAAAAACAGAAAGGATTCAGAATTAGAATTCATTATTTCTCATAGATTCGGTAGAGTTAATACCGGCTTTGAAGAGCTTTTTGGATTAGATCAAGCTAACATTCGTTTTGCTTTTGAATACGGATTGTCAGATAATTTAACCGCTGGAATAGGAAGAAGTAGTTTTGAAAAAACCTATGATGGTTATTTAAAATATAGTTTGTTAAAACAGAAAACGGGCGCAAATTCGTTTCCTTTTGCAGTTTCTCTTTTTGGAAGTATTGCTGCTAAGAGTCAGAAAGCAATTGCAGGAAATGAAAGAACTTTAGCTGAAAGCCTGTTTTATGTAGGGCAAGTTTTAATTGCTAAAAAAGTAAATTCTTCATTTTCAATTCAAGTAACACCAACATATGTCCATAGAAACTTAGCAACTACAGATGCAGACCCGCATGATATCTTTGCGTTAGGTGTTGGTTCAAGAATAAAGTTGAGTAAACGAGTTTCTTTAAATGCAGAATATTACCAACAGTTTCAAAAGCTTGAATCTATTAATACCAGAAATTCATTGGCTTTTGGTATAGATATAGAAAGCGGTGGCCACGTTTTTCAAATTATATTATCGAATACCATCACAATGGTAGAAAAATCATTTATTACAGAAACAACGGGTAACTTTTTTGGCGGAGATATTCACTTAGGATTTAATCTTTCTAGAACCTTTTAAGCAAATAAGAGTTATTCTATAATTTCGTAATCAATACTTAGTTTACGAAAAGCTCTCAATGCAGAGCCAGAATTTTTACCATCTAATTCAATATCAACGGCATCTCCTTCTAAAAGTATTTCTGCAAGTTCTGCAGCCAAAGAATCGTTAATGGTAGCCGAAAATTCTGCAATACATCTTGCTATTGCTCTTTTATCTGGTCTTTGTGCATCGCAAGACAATAAATTTACTTTCATAAGGATTGTGTTTGTATTTGCAATATACAAGAGTTAGGATAAACAATTAGGGTGCTTTGACATTATTAATACAAATAGCTTCGGCACTTAGTCTTTCAATTCAATTTTTGAATTACTTTCTTTTAATAAATTTAGATAATCTTCAATTTTAAAAACATTACTAGTAAACCTAGAAGTTCTTTTCCTACCTTCATTTTGTCTCACAATAGACCTTGCATAGCGTCTTATTTCATCTTTAGATGTTAAGATAATTCCAGGAATTGGAGTGCTTTTTTCATTCTCATCTTTAGCAACCATTGTAAAATAAGAAGAATTACAATGTTTGGTCTCACCTGTTCTAATGTTTTCGGACTCTACTCGCAAACCTATTACCATAGAAGTTCTGCCTGTATAATTTACAGAAGCTTTTAAAGTTAAAAGCTCTCCAACTTCGATAGGGTTTAAAAAGTCTACTTTATTTACAGAGGCCGTAACACAATAGTTACTAGAATGTTTAGAGGCACAAGCAAATGCAATCTGATCCATTAAATTTAAAATATGACCACCATGTATTTTTCCACTAAAATTAGAGTGTGAAGGCAGCATTAATTCTGTAATTTGTAGTTGAGAATCTTCAATATTTTTAAATTTTTTAATCATTTGTATTATATTTATTTTTGAAAGGGAACATTTTTATTAAAAGACACAACTAAAAAATTTATTTTTTTTCTCCAAGCAACCTTTTTACAAGCAGTGAAGTCTTTATAGTTGTAAAGTATATATTGTTTTTTTTAAAGGAATTTTGTTCGTTAGAACAAGGTTTATTTATTCTAACAAATTTATAACTACAATACTGTTTAATGTTAAATAGAAAATATTTAACAAATAATATGGTAAAATACAAAAATTATTAATTATTTTTATAAAAATTAACATTATGGAAAAAAAATTACCTTTTATTTTATTTTTAATGTTGTCTATTAGTTTAGTAGCACAGACAACGAAGACAGTAACCATTGATTGGGGTTTTGGTTCAAATCCAAGTGCAAGTGGCGATGAAAACACAAGTAGAACCATAGAGGTTGGCGATACTGTAAAGTGGGTATGGAATAGTAATAACCACAACGTGGTTAGTAACAGTAATGCAGATGAATCTTTTAATAGTGGGAATACTCAGAATGCCGGAGCTACTTTTTCACATACTTTTACATCCGAAGGAACGAATGGTTATCGATGTGGGCCACATGCGAGTATGAATGGTATTATTACTGTAGTTGCAGAGGGGGCTTTAGGTACCTCAGAAGTAACACGTTTAAAGTTTGAAATGTATCCAAACCCGGCATCAGATAAGGTAAGTATTCAATTGCCTTCTGGAGCTGAAAATGCTACGGTAGAATTTTATGATTCTTTAGGTAGATTGGCGCTTTCTAAAAAAGTGACACGTGTTAACAATAAAATGGATGTGAATGCTTTAAGTAAGGGTATTTATATTTTAAAAGTTTTTACGGCAGATCAAATTGGAAGTCAGAAATTTATTAAAAATTAAGTATTCAATAATTTTCAATCTTAAAAAACCAATTGTATTTATAGCAATTGGTTTTTTTTGTGCCCTTTTTAAAGTAGATTTGTAGTATAATAAAAAAAAGCATGAATTACATCTTATTTGATAGTGACGTTAGAGATACACTATTGCCATTTACATATACAAAACCCGTTGCAGATATTAGAATCGGAATTTTAACCATTAGAGAAAAATGGGAGAAACGTCTTGGTTTAACTACCACTACAATTACCGCAGATTATTTAGAAGAAAAATATCCGATGGTAGAAATGGAAGAGAATATTCTGGTAAATGCTTCTTTTTGTCCTACTGAATCTTTGGTAGAAAAGGTAAAAAATCTTTCTAAAAATGAAGCTATTTTTAAAGGTGAAGATGTATTAGCATTTCATACAACACAAAGCCAAGAGGAGGTGGATTTTGATACGTATACCCAAATTGAATTTGATGAAGAATTGATTCAAATAAAAAACACTTCGGATATTTTTACGCATAACGGTAAAGCAATTCAGCAAGATTTTGATTTAATTACAGAGGAAAGAACTTCTGAAACCATACCAGCAGGAATACAAGTTATAAATCCAGGAAATATTTTTATTGAAGAAGGTGCGCAAATTTTATTTTCTACTTTAAATGCCTCAGAAGGGCCTATTTATATTGGTAAAGATGCTTTAGTTATGGAAAACTCTTCTATAAGAGGCCCTTTTGCAATGTGTGAAAATGCTGTTGTTAAAATGGGTGCAAAAATTTATAAAGACACCACTTTAGGACCCTTCGTTAAAGTAGGTGGGGAGATAAGTAATTCGGTAATTTTCGGGTATTCTAGCAAAGGCCATGACGGTTATTTAGGAAACTCTGTGATAGGTGAGTGGTGTAATTTAGGAGCGGGTACCAATAATTCGAATTTAAAAAACAATTATTCTGAAGTTAAATTATGGAATTATGAAACCGAGCGTTTTGCTAAAACAGGTTTGCAGTTTTGTGGTTTAATGATGGGAGATCATTCTAAATGTGCTATTAATACCATGTTTAATACAGGAACGGTAGTTGGTGTGAGTGCAAATCTTTTTGGAAGTGGATTTCCAAGAAACTTCACTCCTTCTTTTAGTTGGGGAGGTGCAGCAGGGTATGAAACCTTTCAAATGAATAAAGTTTCTGAAGTTGTTACAGCAGTAATGAAACGTAAAACCTTAGTTTTTGATGCAGTAGATCAAAAAATTTTAGACCATGTTTTTGAGGAAACAAAGCAATATCGAAATTTTTAGTTTTTAGAGTGCTTTTTTTATGCAGTTCCAATGTTCACTTTTTGTGTGCTTTCCATACTAAGTTTTGCTGAAATTTTTAATTTAAAAGGTGCACTGTAACGTCTAATTACTTTGTCATTTCTGTACTTCTGTTTTTAATAACCGATTTTGTAATTTTTTTATAGTTTCACTTTTCTTTTTTCCATTATTTGTGCTAAATCACTAGAGATTTCTATAAAAGTATATTTTTATAATAATTTTCTGTTAGCATATGAATTTGATTGTAAATATCGAAAATTTAAACTCGAAAACTCTTGAGAAAATTTGCAAACTCTATATTCGCTTAATGCTTATGTATATCACTGAATGATACATTTATATATATGGGAATCCTTTAATTATATTCAAACTTAAATTATATCTAGCAGTCTTTGTTTACGAAATTAAAACATCATATGTCTTTGACGTTTATTGGTAGTTCTATGGAATTAAATTCCTTTATTATTATTATTATTTCTTTAATAAGCCAGTAAGTCTTAAATTTAAATATTGGGTAATTAATTCACTTACGGAATATTCTTTATCATTAAAAATATTTGGATTTGTAACCACTTGCAACACAAAAATTTTGTCTAGCTGACTCAATAAATCTATAGAAATAGTATTGAAAATTCCTTTTTCAATTCCTTTTTTATATTGTTCTCTTAATAAATTTATATAATTATCGGTAAATACTTCTATAACCGACCAAGAGGTTGGGTAACTTTTTTTAATACTTTGCAAAAAAGAAATAGATATACTAGAAGTACCCTCAGCGAAGGTTTTTACCAGTAACTCATATAGTTCTACGGTTTCTAAATCTTGTTCAATAATATTAAAAACAGAATTAGATAAAGCATCTACTTTTGTTTTGCATGCTGCTAATAAAATTTCTTCTTTACTTTGAAAGTAGCTGTAAATAGTAGATTTACTTTTTTTTGCAAGTATCGCAAAATCATCCATTGTTAGTTTCTCAATATCTTTATTCTGTAAGTTTAATAGCAATATTTCTAACCACTTATTTACTTTATTAGTGATCTTTTTTCGACTTCTATCAATTGATTTTCTTCCCATTAAAACTAATTAGAGGATAAAAATAAAGATTATTTTCGTACCAGTACTATTTATACTTATTTAGTTTTTTCTTTTTTTTTCGATAAAATAGAACTATACTTGTATTAGTAGTTCGATTATTTAAAATAAAAAAATGAGAAAATTTAAATATTTTGGTGCATATTTAATTCCTTTATTTGGTCTATTTACATTTAAATCTACCGGTATTTATGCTTTTTTTGGTTTGCTTTTTTTATATGTTTTAGTTCCAATTTTAGAACAAATACTACCTCTTAGCTCTTATAATCTGAATAAGGCAGAAAAAGAATTAGCTAAGGAATCTTTTTTCTTTGACCTAACCTTGTATTTATTAGTTCCATTGCATCTTTTTGTTATTTATAGTTTTTTAATTACAGTTTCTAGTCCTGCTATATCTACCTTAGATTTAACAGCATGTGTGCTTATGATGGGCACAATTCTAGGTGTAAATGGTATCAATGTTGGTCATGAATTAGGTCATAAAATTAACCATCCGTTTAAAATGTTTTTAGCACATGTTATGCTAACTACTTCAATTCAAAATCATTTTGTAACGTATCATAATAGCGGTCATCATAGAGATGTTGGAACGCCAGAAGATTTATCATCTGCTAAACAAGGGGATAATTTTTATTATTTTGCTTTAAGATCTCAGATAGGAGGCTATTTTAAAACTTGGAAATTGGAGTCTAAAAGATTAACATCTCTTGGAAAGAATAAATTAATAAATCCAATGATTATCTATACATTAATCCCGCTACTATTTTTTACTACAATTTATTTTTTCTTTAATTTTAATACGATGGTAATTTATGGTATTACTAGTATTTATGGTATTTCTGTCTTAGAGGCTCAAAATTATTTTGCCCATTACGGTTTAAGAAGAAAAAAACAAGAAAATGGAAGGTATGAAAGAGTACAACCTAAGCATTCTTGGAATTCAGATCATTTAATTGGAAGAGTGTTGTTGTTCGAGTTAACAAGACATTCAGATCATCATCATATGGGTGCAAAGCCTTTTCATATTCTTGAATCAAAAAAAGATAGCCCTTTGTTACCTTTTGGTTATCCAATGATGTTAATGCTGTCTTATTTTCCTTTTATTTTTAAACCAATAATGAAAAAGCATTTGAAGCTTTATGGTATAAAATAAAAAATTTTATATTTCTGATTATAGGGCCACTATTTAAACTTAATTTTTTATTTGAATTTATTTAAATCCTTAAATAAGAGAATAAATAAATTATTTTCAAAGGTTTATACTGCTATTTTCTATTTAAGTAAATACGCTTCTTAGAAAATAAAAAATAGCAACGCAATTAAAAAAAAGGGATCATTATTTAAAAATATATACCGATAAAAATATGTCTTAAACAAAAAAAATCTCAAGTATTTACTTGAGATTTTAAATATTTTAAAGGGTACTAGAATGCTTAGATTGCACCCCATTCTTTTAAAGAGGCAGTGTTCATATTTATATACGCGTCGTTTCCTGCTTTTGTTGCCAATTCTAAAGACATTTTTGCAGCAGCAATTGCCGTTTTTGTACTTCCTGCTTTTGCGTGGACTAAAGATTGTTGTCTTAGGTACCAAAAACGCGGCTGTGCAGCAGTCATTTCAACAGCTTTATCTATCCATACTTTTGCTTTGTTTATATCTTGTCCATTTTGTAAATAATACACTGCAGCACTAAACATATCTTGTGCAGAAGGGCCAGCCATTGCAGTATCTATGCTTTTTGTAACCATCATATCTGTTGGTGTTGTAAAAGTAAAACCTACAGAAACAGCTTCCCAACTTAAATTAAAGAATGCTGTATTTTTTGTAAGATCGTCAAACGTTATGGTCAACGTTTCTACCTTCATTGGTAATTTTTTAGGCGTTACCTTTATCTGTGCAGCAACTTTTTCTATATCTAACATTTTCGGTGCACCACTTCCTTTAGATTCCGTGTAAAAGTATATATCCCATGCAGTTTCACCTGGTTTTGTAAAAATAGCATAGGTTCCTTTTGCCAAGGTATTTCCGGCTATGGTTACATCAGAAGAAAATGTAATTTTTGTTCTTGCGTTTGCACCCGTTCTCCAAATGTTTCCATATTGCTCTAAACCACCAAAGATTGTTCTTCCTCTCATACTTGGTCTAGAGTAGTCTACGGTTACCTCTGTTAAACCAACTTTTTGTGTTATTTTTTGAGCAGGACTCGGTGCCGGTGTTTCAATTTGTGCATTTGTAGTAAGCATTCCTGCAAGTACAAATAAACTTAGTAGTACTTTTTTCATGATTTTTTTAAATTTAATTTATTCAAACTTACAATTTCAGAAAACGATAAATGTTAACTATTTCTTAAAATAAAGGGATGTATCTTTGTTCCTTATTCTATAAAATGAAAAAATACATATCTGAATTTATAGGAACTTTTTCTATGATTTTCTGTGGAACAGGTGCCATGACGGTAAATGAAGTTACCGGAGGCGAAGTAACACATGTTGGTATTGCAATTACTTGGGGTTTGATAGTAATGGCAATGATTTATGCCTTTGGCGAAACCTCTGGTGCACATTTTAATCCGGCAGTAACCATTGGATTTGCATATGCTAAAAAGTTTGCTTGGAAAGAGGTTCCTAAATACATAACTGTTCAGGTTTTAGGTGCTTTTGCAGCTAGTTTGGTGTTGTGGTTTCTATTTCCTGCAAGTGAATATTTAGGAGCAACCATACCCACAGTAGACGTTTGGCGTGCCTTTGTCTTAGAACTGTTGTTAACCTTTTTCTTAATGGTGGTTATTATAAATGTTTCTACTGGAAGTAAAGAAATGGGTATTATTGCAGGAATTGCAGTAGGTGGTGTGGTGTTGTTAGAAGCAATGTTTGCAGGTCCTATTACAAATGCTTCTATGAATCCCGCACGTTCTATTGCACCCAATATTGTTTCTGGCAATATAGAGGGTCTTTGGTTATATATTGTTGCACCTATTTTAGGAGCTTTGTTGGCGGTAGTTTCTTGCAAATTGATAAAAGAAGACAACTGTTGCGATGAAGAAAATTGTTAATTCTTAAAGCATAAAGTTTTGAATAAAATAAGTATTTTAGGATGTGGCTGGTTAGGGAAACCTTTAGCAACTTCCTTTTTAGAGGATGGTTTTTCTGTAAAAGGATCTACAACATCTGAAGAGAAGGTTCCCGTTTTAGAAGCTTTAGACATAGATACCTATTTAGTAAATATTTCTGATTTTGAGGAGTTTGATGCTTTTTTAGACGCTGATATTTTAATTATTGCAATTACTTCTAAAGATATTGATGGTTTTGAAAGTTTGATTGCACAAATACAAGAATCTACTATTCAAAAAGTGGTATTTATTAGTTCTACTTCTGTGTATGGCAAATTGAATAAAGTAATGACAGAAGAAGACCCTGTTTTAAATACGCCACTTACTATTATCGAAAATTTATTTAAAGAGAACACTTTTTTTGAAACAACAATTATTCGTTTTTCTGGCTTGTTTGGTGGCAATAGAAGTCCTGCAAACTGGTTTAAAGACGGCCGTGCAATTCCGCAACCAAAAGGTTTTGTGAATATGATTCACAGAGAAGATTGCATAGAGATTATACATGAAGTAATTGCACAGAATTGCTGGAATACTATTTTTAATGCTTGTGCCAATCATCATCCAACAAGAAAAGAGTTTTACAGCATTGCAAAATTAAGTGCTGGTTTTAAAGAACCAGAATTTGAAACACCAGAAGTATATGAGTGGAAAATAATTTCTTCAGAGAAAGTTCAAAGAGTATTGGGCTATGAATTTATGCATGACGACCTGCTTTTTAATACAAGTAATTAGATTGACAGCGTTTTAAGATTATTTTTTTAGTTCTCATTCAATTTATTTTTCTGAAAACTAAAACCGCTGTAATGCGTTGCATCCGATAATCTCTGTATTATAGGCATCAACAGCACAATCATCCGCAAAAATTTATAAAATTAGGGGGCTATTTAGAATATTTTTTCTTTCTCCAAAATGCAAACCCAAATCCAAATCCAAACAATAATACAAGGGGCAAGATTACATTAAAAAACTGCCAAAAAGTGCGCTCTTTAAAAGCCTTTTGTTTGTCTAGCATTCGTATTTGTAAAGACTTGTTTCTAAGGTTAACTAGGCCAGAATCATCTAATAAATAAGCTACTGAGTTTAGTAAAAAATCTTTATTTCCAAATTGTTGGTTCGTCCATTTATCAGAAGCTAAATCGTATGGTTTGTTTTTTAATAGTTGATTTTTTCCAACGTCACCATCAGCAATTACAATCATTTTATTTGCTACAGATTGACCTTTAAAAAGAGGCGTGTCAAAAGGGTGTATCCGGTTTTTATAAGCAGAATCAAATGTACCTTCTAATAAGACCGCAAACAACTGATTCCCGCCTTTATAATCAGATTCAACAACTTCTTCTGCAATAGATTGTAATGTTATAAACGTGGGTGTTCCTACTTTTTTAGTTAACAAAGAACTTACCAATAAAGGAGTTTTCTTAATACTATTTTTTAAAGTATCTATTTGATTTGCAAATTGTAACCTAACAGGAGCATTGTTTTTAGTAATTGGGTGGTTCGGGTTTCCGCCAACTAGTGGGTGGAAAAACCATTCTAAATTTTTAAACTGGGGCTGGTTGCCCACTTGACCGGTTGCTACAGGAATTTGTGCCGAATATAAATCTTTAATTAGAGTGGTGTTAATTCTAATTCCGTAACTAAATAATAAGTCCGTTAGGTTTAAATTTCTAGGATATGCTAACATTTTTCCAGTAGCATTTAAGCTGTCTTGGTCTGCCTGCACATTGTCTAACATCCACAAAGTTTTGCCACCATTAGCAATAAACTGGTCTAAAATAAATTTCTGTTTGTCTGTAAATTTCTCTGTAGGTTTTGCAATAATTGCCAAATCTAACTGTAGCAAATCTTTTAAAGTCTCTGCTGCATCTGTTTTTGTGGCATGTAAAGTAAATTTTGCCAATCTGTATTTTTTACCAAGTGCACTTAAAAAACTATATTGGTAGATGTCTTCTAATTCTCCATTTCCAGAAAGTATGCCTATTTTTTTTTGTTCTTTTTGGTTTACAGAATGTATGGCATTTGAAAAGCTATATTCCAAATTTTCAATAGCGCTTTGTAATTGTGCTTCTTGAGAAGCAACAATAGTTGCTGGAAGTAAAGATACAATAGCTGTTTTTTTACCATAACTTATTGCTGCCCAAGGAAAAATAATCGCTTCAGACATTTTACCATCTTCTTCAACGGTTAATTGACTTGGCAGCATCCCTTTTTTAATGAGCGCTTCTCTTTGGGTATCCGGATTTTGAAAAGTAATTTTTATCTTTTGGTTTTTAGCAGCCAATTCTTCTAAATATTGGCGTGTTTCTAGTTGTAGCCTTTTAAATTCTGGTGGAAAATCGCCCTCTAAATAAACCGTTACAAATAAGTTTTTATCAATCTTCGAAATGATGTTGGTAGTGGTTTCTGAAAGCGTATACCGTTGGTCTTTTGTAAGATCAAAACGTTTGTAGAAAGATTGATTTACAACGTTTAAAACGATTAAAACAAGAATTAAAATGCTACTATGTTTAATTTTTTTATTCATTTTCTAAACGTGTTTTAGTTATGAATAAAAAGAAGATGGTAACACTTATAAAATACACAAGATCTCTAGTGTCTATAATTCCGCGAGAAATACTTTTAAAATGTTCGTTAATGCCTATTTGCTGAATGGTTAAATTATTATCAAACGAATTAGAAATTGCATCAAAACCGTAGAAAAGAAAAAACGTACTAAAAACTCCTAAAATAAACGCTACAATCTGGTTTTTAGAAAGTGTTGAAGTAAATAATCCAATGGCAGTATAGGTTGCGGCTAAAAATAACAAACCAATATAAGAGCCAATAGTAGCTCCAAAATCGATATTTCCAATAGGGTTTCCTAATTGATATACTGTGTACACATACGTAATTGTTGGTATTAAGGCTATGACAACGAGTAGGAGTGCTGCCCAAAATTTACCCAACACAATTTGCCAATTAGAAATTGGTTTTGTTTTTAAAAGTTCTATGGTTCCGTTATTAAATTCATCAGCAAAACTTTTCATAGTTATTGCCGGAATTAAGAATATAAATACCCAAGGTGTTAAATAAAAAAACGGATTTAAATCTGCAAAGCCAGCGTTTAGGATGTTCAAATCATCTTTAAAAATAAACAAGAACAATCCATTAATCAACAAGAAAACTCCAATGACTAAATATGCAATGGGACTTGCAAAAAACGAGTTGAATTCTTTTTTTAAAATAGCTATCAATGTGTAATTTTTTATTTTAATTAAAAATTAAGCGTCAACTGCGAATCTGTAAATTTGGTTATCTTCAAAATCAGCATCTTTTTTGTCTGGCTGCAATTCAAAATTATATTTCTTTAATAACGCCACTGAAGCATTATTATTTTGATGTGTAAAGGCTTCTACAAATTTTAAATCCATTTGCTTTGCAGAGAACTTTAAAATTGCTTCAAAAGCTTCGCTCATATAACCATTCTCTTGAAAATCTGGGTGCAAATCATATCCAATTTCTGCATAATTCTCTTCAGTCTCGAAATTATTTAAACCAATGGTTCCTAGCAATTCAGCAGTATCTTTAGATTCTAATACCCAAAAAATACGGGTATTATTAGCAATTGAGTTAGAAATACTGTCTATAAGGGCTCTCGTTTCAGAAAGATTATTTAGCATTGTTCTTGTTATAAAGGTGTTTACCTCTTTGTTTGTTCTCAAACCAAAAATGGCTTTTGCATCGTTTAATTCTAATGCTCTTAATGTTAATCTTTCCGTTTCTAAAACTGGAAATGGAGTAAAGTTGAATGCCATTTTTATATTATTTTGCTTGTTTCTTATTGTAAACTTACTTTTTATCAACGCTCCATGCAAGCGGTTTGTCATTAAAAAATACTTTTGTTTTTGCCCAAACATCTTTAAAAAGGGCAGACTTTCTGTAGTTTTCTAAATCGCTTTCTTTGTTCCAATGCGAGTATGTGAAAAAGATATCAGGATTATTTTTATCTTGATATAACTCTAATAATGTGCATCCTTTAGACGCTCTAATAAATTGTTTTTTCTTTTCAAAAATTTCTAAAAAGGTAGGAATGTGTTTTTGATGGAAACTTAACTTTACAATTCTTACAAACATACTTATGAGATTGGTGTAAATTCGGGTTTCTTATCATTTGTGAAATCGATGGTGATTTGATCTCTATAGCTTAATCCTAAAAGAGAAGATGCACCACCAACAGTATCTAAATTACTTCTGTAAATAGCAATTTCTAAATATCCTGCGGCGTTAAATATGGCTAATTTATGGCCGTCATATTGATGGCTCTCATGCAAACTGTTATTAGTAACTTCATTGTATTTTGTGAAAATTTTAGAAAATGAATACCGTCTAGCGGTTGCATTAAAAGTTCTTCCTTTTCCAATTTCTTGAAACATTTTTTGGCTAATATTTGTAATTACATTTCCATAATTATCAATATATAACACCCCTCCAATAATTTGGTTTTGGGCCTGATTTACTTTTGGCTGAATCTCTATTAATTTCTTAAATTCCTTAATTACTTTCCCTATAACTGTTAAATTTCCACCTCTGGCTATAAAACAAGCTACCTGAACAAAGACATCTAACACCGGAAAACTACTCTCTATTCTGTCATGAATATTAATTTCTACAATTTTTGTAGGTTTAATTTCAGCGGCAATCATAGAAATTAAACCGTTGTCTGGACAAACGAAAAAATGCCCATCTAATTCTAAGGCAATATGCTTGTTATCTTTACTTAGTTCTGAGTCTACACCAATAATATGTATGGTTCCTTTAGGAAAACTTTTATAAGAGTTTTTTAGTATATATGCAGTTTCTGTAATATTAAAAGGCGCTATTTCATGCGTAATATCTACAATTTTAGCGTCTGCAAGTTCTGTGTATATGGCTCCTTTTACAGCACCTACAAAGTGGTCTTTTGTTCCGAAGTCTGTAGTTAGCGTTATAAATGCCATGGGGTGCTTTACGTTTAATTAATTGTGTAAAAGTTATTAATTATTTTAAGCAAATCTAATGAATTTTGAATTTTAATTCGCTATTTTTAGTTTAAATAAAATGTACATTAATCTCTAAAAAAAATAAACATTTGAACGAACGCATTATAGAGTTAGAAGAAATAAACCCCAAAGACTTCTTTGGAGCACATAATAGTACTATCGAAGCCTTAAAAAAATATTACCCTAAAATTAAAATTGTTGCTAGAGGTACCCAATTGAAGATTTTTGGAGAGTCTGCTCTTTTAGATGAATTTGAAATTCGTCTAACGCGTTTGATAAAGTATTACAATAGGTACAATAAGTTAGATGAAAACAGTATGGAGCGCATTCTAACTTCGAATGGCAAAGAGGAAAAAGCAGTAGCTTCTAAAAGAATTAAAGATGTTTTAGTTCATGGTGTTGCTGGAAGATTGATAAAACCACAAACAGAAAACCAGCGTAAAATGGTTGCGCTAATGGATAAGAATGATATGTTATTTGCTGTTGGGCCTGCAGGAACGGGTAAAACCTATACAGCAGTTGCATTGGCCGTTAGAGCTTTAAAAGAAAAAGAAGTTCGAAAAATTATCTTAACAAGACCCGCGGTAGAGTCTGGAGAGAATTTAGGTTTTCTTCCAGGAGATTTAAAAGAAAAGTTAGACCCTTATATGCAACCTTTATATGATGCATTAAGAGACATGATTCCGCATGAAAAGCTAGAGTCGTACATAGAAAAAGGCGTAATACAGATTGCACCTTTGGCATTTATGAGGGGTAGAACTTTAGACAATGCCTTTGTGATTTTAGACGAAGCGCAGAATACTACGCACAATCAAATGAAAATGTTTTTAACTAGAATGGGTAAAAGTGCAAAGTTTATCATCACCGGAGATCCTGGTCAGATTGATTTACCAAGAAAACAAGTATCTGGATTAAAAGAATCTTTATTAGCCTTGAAAGATATAAACGGTATTGCACAAGTCTTCTTAGATGACAAAGATGTGGTGCGCCATAAATTAGTAAGAAGTATCATTAGCGCATACAAAAGCATAGAAACAGAATAGGGTCTTGTTTTTTGTTGTTGGTTAATAGTCTTTAGACTATTTTTGCAGCCATTAACAAAGAACAACCAACAAACAATTAACCAAGAATGAATACAATTAACGAAACTAACTTTAAGTTTCCCAATCAAAAATCTGTTTATAAAGGTAAGGTAAGAGAGGTTTATAACATTAATGATACTCTTTTAGTAATGATTGCTACCGATAGACTTTCTGCTTTTGATGTTGTTTTACCGCGTCAAATTCCTTTTAAAGGGCAGATTTTAAACCAGATTGCAACTAAAATGATGAATAATACAGCAGATATTGTTCCGAATTGGTTGTTAGCAAATCCTGATGAGAATGTAGCAATTGGTCATTTGTGCGAAACTTTTAAAGTAGAAATGGTTATTCGTGGTTATTTATCTGGTCATGCGGCTAGAGAGTATAAATTAGGGAAAAGGCTACTTTGTGGTGTTACCATGGCGGCAGGTTTGAAAGAAAATGATAAATTTCCTAAACCTTTAATTACTCCATCAACTAAAGCAGATAACGGAGATCACGACGAAGATATTTCTCGCGAAGAGATTCTATCAACTAGTATTGTTTCTGAAAAAGACTATTTAATTTTAGAAGACTATACAAGAAAACTATTTCAAAGAGGAACAGAAATAGCGGCTTCTCGTGGTCTAATTTTAGTAGATACGAAATACGAATTCGGAAAAACAAAAGAAGGAAAAATTGTGTTAATTGATGAAATTCATACTCCAGATTCTTCTCGCTATTTTTATGAAGAAGGGTATCAAGAAAGACAAGATAAAGGGGAACCTCAAAAACAATTGTCTAAAGAGTTTGTAAGACAATGGTTAATTGAAAATGGATTTCAAGGATTAGAAGGACAACAAATACCAGAAATGTCTGATGCTAAAATCAGCGAAATTTCTAATAGATATATAGAGTTATATGAACAAATTACGGGAGAAGCTTTTATAAAAGCAACTACAGATAACGTAATGAATAGAATTGAAAAGAATGTGAATTCTTTTTTATCAAATTAAAAAACAAACAAATATGATTATAGAACCAAGAACAAGAGGATTTATCTGTTTAACATCACATCCTACTGGTTGTGAGCAAAACGTAATGAATCAAATAGAATATATCAAAACGCAAGGAAAAATTGAAGGGGTTAAAAAAGTATTGGTTTTAGGTTCTTCTACAGGTTTTGGTTTGGCCTCTAGAATTACAAGTGCATTCGGTTCAGAAGCAGCAACAATTGGTGTTTATTTTGATAAGCCACCAACTGCAGGAAGACCAGGTTCACCGGGGTATTACAACACCGCAGCTTTTGAAAAGCATGCTCATAAACAAGGTTTGTATGCTAAAAGTGTGAATGGTGATGCATTCTCAAATGAAATAAAACAACAAGTTGTAGACTTAATTAAAGAGGATTTAGGTCAGATAGATTTAGTGATTTATAGTTTGGCTTCGCCTGTAAGAACGCATCCAAATAGTGGAAAAAGATTCAAATCGGTGTTAAAACCTATCGGAGAAGTTTTTACAAATAAGACAGTAGATTTTCATACCGGAAATGTATCAGAAATTTCTATCAACCCTGCGGAAGGAGAAGATATTGAAAATACAGTTACTGTTATGGGAGGTGAAGATTGGAAAATGTGGATGGATGCGTTACAAGCTGAAAACCTACTTTCAGAGGGCGCTACAACAGTTGCGTATTCTTATATTGGCCCAGATGTTACAAGACCGGTCTATAGAAATGGAACTATTGGTGCCGCAAAAGATCATTTAGAAGCAACTGCTTTTACAATTACAGAAGACTTAAAGTCCATTAAAGGAAAAGCCTATGTCTCTGTAAACAAAGCATTGGTAACACAAGCAAGTTCTGCAATTCCTGTAATTCCGTTATACATTTCTTTATTATATAAGATTATGAAAGCAAAAGGAATTCACGAAGGTTGTATTGAGCAAATACAACGTTTGTTTAGCCAGCGTTTATTTGGAGGTGATTTAGCTTTAGATGAAAAGGGAAGAATTAGAATTGATGATTTAGAAATGCGCGAAGATGTACAAGAAGAAATAGCTGAACTTTGGAAAAACGCAACTTCAGAAAATTTACCAGAAATAGGAGATTTAAAAGGCTATAGTGATGAGTTTTTTAGCTTATTTGGTTTTAAAGTGCCAGGTGTAGACTATAATGCAGATGTAAATGAATTGGTTATGGTTCCTAGTGAACAATAATCTTAGATAATACGAGCTTCATTTTTTTAAAAATCATGAGGCTTTTTTTAGCATAAAAAAAGGGATTGAAGGCAGTAACAATAAAACAACTTAAAGATGAATTAGCTCATAAATCTGCTGCAGATTTAAAAGAGTTGTGCTTGCAGTTGGCCCGGTTTAAAAAAGAAAACAAAGAATTACTTACCTACTTAATGTTTGAGTCTTATGATGAGGAAACTTATATTCAGACTCTAAAAGAGGAGGTAGACGCCCAATTTGAAGAAATTAATACAAAGAGTTTTTTCTACATTAGAAAGGGAAGCCGTAAAATATTAACGTCTATAAAAAAGCACATTCGGTACTCTAAGAAGAAAGAAACAGAAGCAGAATTGTTATTGTATTTCTGCAAGAAGTTAAAGGATTTTAAACCTTCTATTCAGAGAAGCACAAGATTGCAAAGTATTTTTGATACTCAGGTGAGAATGATTAAACGAGTAATTGAAAAATTACATGAAGATTTACAGTATGATTTTCAATTAGAATTAGATGAATTATTAGATAATGAATAAAGAAAGACCAGTTTTAGAAGATTTAATTAAAGACAATATGTCGGCATTAGAATTGTTTCAAAACCAGACATTAAGACCCGTTATTAAAATGCAACATGATTTATTAATTGCATCTTTTAATACGTATAAAGCAAAAAGGAAAATTGATTTTTCTAGCTTAACAGATCAAAAAAAGAGAAGTAAGACAAAGGCAGTTTTTGTAAAAGATATCAATTATAAGAACCTTACATTAGGTTTTATTATTGGTGCTTTTTCATTAGAAGAATTCGCCTATTACAGTTTAAATGCTTCAGAATTAAATAAAAGAATTATTCAAATTGTTATCCAAAGAGTTCAGGATAGCCTTACTGAAATTATATAAGTAAAAAAGTTGGTACTCTCCAGTATCAACTTACAATCAACCAACCCCTTTCTATTATAAAAATGAACACAAACGTGTTAAAACTACTTTTTAGAAGTTGTATAAAAAAATGCGTAAAACGCATTATTTCTTTCTAAATCTAAGGTAATTTATGTTTTATTATTGAGGTTGTATTTATTGCTTCTTAGCTAATAACTTTTTTTGATATTTTCCTTGTACAACGTCTACAATAACTAAAATAGCAATTACAAAGTAGAAGGTAGTTTTACTCATAGGTACAATTTCATTTCCAAAGAGTTTTAAATGTGCTAAATGCCCACCTTCTGTAATTAGCATAATGCCAACTATAAAAAGAATAAAGAGCCCTAAAACTTCATACATCCTATTTTTTGCTAAGAAATCTGATATTCTATCTGCTAAAAATAACATTAATAAACCACTGATAACAATTGCAATAGTCATAATAATAAAAGCAGTTGTAGTACTTTCTATAGCACTTGTAAGACCAATAGCAGCTAAAATAGAGTCAAAAGAAAAGACTAAATTCATTAATACGATGCTAAAAATAACGGTTTTAGACGATTTTGTTCCTTTGCGCTGATCTGCTGCGGATTGCTCTAAATTTTGAGTACCAATCATGTGCCAAATTTCTTTAATGGCTGTATAAATTATAAACCCTCCACCTAATAAAACAATAATACTATGCCCATTAAAAGAAAATTCTATAATATGATCTAAACTACCTGTCAAAAAAGAAAAAGGTTGTTGAAAATACCCAATTATAGAAACCAAAAGAAATAAAAGTACGATTCTTAAGACAATAGCTATCAAAATTCCTACTTTTCGAACTTTTTTTCTGTCTGTTTCTGGTGCTTTCTTTGACTCTAGTGATATGTATAACAAGTTATCAAAACCTAAGACGGCTTGCAACATAATTAGCATGAAGAGTGTAAATATATTTTCTAGCATTTTTTATTTTTGTTTCAAAGATATTTGGATTGCTTTTAATATGCAATATTTTATTTGTGTTAGTTTTAAATAGAAGGAAATATACGTTTAAAATATATATTTATATAAGATTCGTAAACTTACAAAGGCAATTAAAATGGCAGTTGCTTTTTTTAATTGAATAGGCGTAAAGAAGCTGTAGCTTTTTCTGCTTCCAATTTGTCCGCCAATAAAAACGGTAACCAATAGAACTGATGTCAAATTCCAATCGATACTAAAATCAGGATTTGAATATTGTCCAATAAAACCAGCGATAGAATTTACTAAAATAAAAACACTGGCGGTTGCTGCTATTTTCTGAGGAGTATCCCAATTGGTAAGATGCAATAAAGGAGCTAAAAAAATACCACCACCAATACCAACCATCCCAGAAATAAAACCAATTATACCTCCAAAACTTGCATTCCTTATACTTTTGGGATCGTTGTTTTTTTCATTGAAAGCAACAATTTGTTTTGAAAGCCACATAGTTATTGCTGCGAACAATAAAGTGAAACCTAATAAAATGAAAAAGAATTGCTGATTTATTTTTACAGTTCCGCCTAAAAAAGCCAAAGGAATACTAAATAAAATTAGAGGCATTATTTTTTTAAAATTTACTTTTTTCTGATGAAGAAATAGATAAACGTTACCAGAGACCACAACGATATTACACAGCAAAGCAGTCGCTCTAATTTGTGTAAATACAATACCTGTTAAAGCTAAAATAGCCAAATAGCTAGAACCACCACCAAAACCAACAGATGAATATAATACTGCTACGGCAAAAAATAATAGAATAATATGCCAATTCTCAATAAAAGTTTCTAAAAGAATGTGAAAATTCATACAAGACAAATATATTGTTCTTCTCATATAATTGATATTGAATTTTAATATTTTTTATGCTAAAAGGTGTTATCAGTAAAAAAAATAAAAATATTAGGATTGTTTTTTATAGTTTAGTCTCTTTGTTAGAGTCCAAACAATAAATAATTTAGCCAAACAATGAGTAATTATCACATAAAACATCTAGAAGAATATTATCAGGTATATAGAAAATCTATTAGAGAACCAGAAAATTTTTGGGAAGAGATTGCTGAAGAGCATTTTGTTTGGAGAAAAAAATGGGACAAAGTTTTAGAATGGGACTTCTCTAAACCAAGAATAAAATGGTTTCAAGGCGCAAAATTAAATATCACAGAAAACTGTATCGATAGACATTTGGCAACAAGAGCAGATAAAACTGCTATCTTATTTGAACCAAATGATCCAAGTGAAGCTGCAGAGCATATTACTTATAAGCAATTATCAGAAAGAGTAAATAAGTTTGCCAATGTTCTAAAGGAAAACGGAGTTCAAAAAGGAGATAGGGTATGTATTTATGTTCCAATGATTCCAGAACTGGCTATTGCAACGCTTGCTTGTGCAAGAATAGGTGCTATCCATTCTGTAGTTTTTGCAGGCTTTTCTGCGGTTGCACTGGCAACAAGAATTAATGATTCTGACTGTAAAATGGTGATTACATCTGATGGTTCTTATCGGGGTGCGAAAACCATTGATTTAAAAGGAATTGTAGATGAAGCTTTGGAAAATTGTTCTTGTGTGAAAACTGTTTTAGTAGCGAAAAGAATTCATTCAGACATTCAAATGAAAGAAGGCCGTGACCAATGGTTACAACCATTATTGGATAATGCTTCTATAGATTGTGAAGCAGAAATTATGGATGCAGAAGATCCCTTATTTATTTTATATACTTCTGGTTCTACAGGGATGCCGAAAGGAATGGTGCATACAACTGCTGGTTATATGGTGTATACAGCATACACGTTTAAAAATGCATTTCAATATAAAGAAGAAGATGTGTACTGGTGTACCGCTGATATTGGCTGGATTACCGGTCATTCTTACATTGTATATGGTCCGTTAGCAAACGGAGCAACTACATTAATGTTTGAAGGTGTGCCAAGTTATCCAGATTTCGGACGTTTCTGGGAAATTGTAGAGAAACATAAGGTGAATCAGTTTTATACCGCACCAACGGCAATTAGAGCATTGGCAAAACACGGAACAGAATTAGTAGACAAATACAATTTATCCTCTTTAAAAGTATTGGGGTCTGTAGGAGAGCCTATTAATGAAGAAGCTTGGCATTGGTATAATGATAATATTGGTAAAAAGAAAAGCCCGATTATTGATACTTGGTGGCAAACAGAAACGGGAGGTATGATGATTACACCGATACCTTATGTTACACCAACAAAGCCAACGTATGCAACCTTACCTTTTATAGGTATTCAGCCTGCAATAATGGATGAAAACGGTAAAGAGTTAAAAGGAAACCAAGTAGAGGGAAGACTCTGTGTTAAGTTTCCTTGGCCAAGTATTGCAAGAACTATTTGGGGAAATCATGAACGTTATAAAGAAACCTATTTTTCTGCATATAAGAATATGTATTTTACAGGCGATGGTGCTTTAAGAGATGAGGTTGGGTATTATAGAATTACAGGTAGAGTAGATGACGTAATTATTGTTTCTGGGCACAATTTAGGAACAGCTCCAATTGAGGATGCTATTAATGAGCATCCAGCTGTAGCAGAATCTGCTATTGTTGGTTTTCCGCATGATATAAAGGGCAGTGCATTGTATGGATATGTAACTTTAAAAGATACTGGAGAAAGTAGAAATCATGATAATTTAAAAAAAGAAATCAATCAATTAATTACAGATAGAATTGGCCCGATTGCAAAATTAGATAAAATACAGTTCTCAGAAGGATTGCCAAAGACACGTTCAGGTAAAATTATGCGTCGTATTTTACGCAAAATTGCTTGCAATGAAATTGACAACCTTGGAGACGTTTCTACTTTATTAAATCCGGAAATTGTGCAGAACATTATAGGTAATAGATTATAAATAACCTTGAAATAAATTTATTTAGACCTGTTCTGCTTTAAAAAGCTGACAGGTCTTTCTGTATGTTGTACTTTTGCTAATCTGTCATAGTTCTTTTCATTGGCATATAAATTGACAATAATGAAGTAACCACATTCTAAATTCAAAAGCATTAATGCAACACTTACAAGATTCAAAAAAAGAGAAGAAGAAACCAAAAGTTTCTATTTTAAAAGCATTTAAAACTATTATTTGGCCAAAGCGAAAGTTGGTTTTTATAGGGTTGATACTTATTGTATTGAGTAGATTGTCTAGTTTGGTTGCTCCCTTAAAAATTCAAACGCTGCTAGATGAAGTAATTCCTAATAAGGATTATGAGCAACTATATAGTCTATTACTTATTGTTGGTTTGGCAATTTTAGTGCAAGCAGTCACTTCTTTTTTACTAACACGTATTTTAAGTGTACAAGCACAATACTTAATATCAGAATTAAGAGCACAAGTTCAAAAGAAAGTATTGTCATTACCTATTCGTTTTTTTGACAACACAAAATCAGGAGCATTGGTTTCTAGAATCATGAGCGATGTAGAAGGAGTTCGAAACTTAATAGGAACTGGTTTGGTTCAGCTAGTTGGTGGAACAATTACTGCGGTAATATCTATGATATTACTAATTCAAATTAGTCCGTCTATGACCTTTTTTGTATTGGTTCCTGTGGCTGTATTTGGAGTAGTTGCTTTAAATGCGTTTAAATATATTCGTCCTATTTTTAGAAGTAGAGGCGTTATTAATGCAGAAGTAAAAGGAAGATTAACAGAAACATTATCTGGAGTAAGAGTTATAAAAGCATTTAATGCAGAAGCGCAAGAAAATGAAACGTTTGAAAAAGGAGTAGATAAGTTATTTCAAAATGTAAAAAAGAGTTTAACAGCAACTGCAATTATGTCAAGTGCTGCTACTTTTTTATTAGGCCTTGCAACTACCGGAATTATGGGAATTGGTGGATATAAAATTATGACTGGAGAACTGACAGTTGGAGAATTCTTATCCTTCACTTTTTTATTAGGTTTAATGATAGCGCCAATTGTACAAATGAGTAATATTGGAAGTCAGTTAACAGAAGCATTGGCAGGTCTCGACAGAACAGAAGAATTGATGAATATGTCTGCAGAGGAGGACGATGAAAATAGAACAATAGAATTAGAAAATATGGAAGGAGCACTTGTTTTTGACAATGTTTCTTTTGCATATGAGGAAGGAAAAGAAGTGTTAAATAATATTAGTTTTCAAGTGCCTTCTGGATCTGTAACAGCATTGGTTGGAAGTTCTGGTTCAGGAAAATCTACCATTGCAGGCTTGTCTGCTACTTTTTTAAATCCGGAATCTGGTAAAATCACTATAGACAATCAAGATCTAGCCAATGTAAAATTGTCGAGCTATCGAAAACATTTAGGCGTTGTTTTACAAGATGAATTTTTGTTCGAGGGAACCATTAGAGAAAATATTTTATTTCCAAGGCCAAATGCAACCGAAGAAGAATTACAAAATGCTGTAGATGCTGCATATGTTAGTGAATTTACAGATCGTTTTGATGACGGTTTAGATACACTAATAGGGGAAAGAGGGGTGAAGTTATCTGGTGGTCAACGCCAGCGTTTGGCAATTGCAAG